>ENA-OSEO01000049-OSEO01000049.1-sediment-metagenome-genome-assembly--contig:-NODE-49-length-303272-cov-5.863078_pt1 | contig 303272 bp, 247 predicted proteins | sample MGYA00237883_ERZ534232 | MGnify/ENA metagenome assembly ERZ534232
GGGGCAGGGACGAGCCAGCGGGGCAGGGACAAGCCAGCGGGGCAGGGACAAGCCAGCGGGGCAGGGACAAGCCACTGGGGCAGGGACGAACCAGCGGGGCAGGGACGAGCCACCGGGGCAGGGACGAGCCAGCGGGGCAGGGACAAGCCAGCGGGGCAGGGACAAGCCAGCGGGGCAGGGACAAGCCACTGCCCCTACATGTGACGAAACATACGTGTAGGGGCGGGTTCAGTTTCCAGCAAGGAGATATCCACCAATGATTGCGCCAACAACTCCGGTAATTATGTCCCCGACTAATCCAAATGGGCCTGCTTTTCCAAACACTCGTTTTGCAAACCACCCAATCAAAACACCAATAATAATCCAAATGAGTAAAGCATAAACTGGCATGATAATATCTTTTTTTTAATGTGCTTTTTGTAGTTGTTTACACAACCCAATCTTATTTATTGTATGTCCGATAAGGTTAAAAGTCTACTGAATCGATTTCCAAGTTTGTTGTTCTAATTTTTGTGACCTTCAAATTTTCGCGAAAATCATGATGTCCACCCCGAATGGATCGGTCACCGGGCAGATACGCACCGGCGCGTACATGAGCTGGTCCGAGGGCGGGGATCCCTGTGCGCCGGCCTGGATGAAGGCTCGCTGCAGCACCTCGGCCTCCTGCACCGTCTTCAGCTCGAAGGTTATTTCCATATTTTTAGGGTTACCCTGCTTGCCCCGTAAGAGCGTCAACCAGCCTTCACCAATCCGCCAACCGCGGGTGCTGTTGCCTTCCTGGTACCCGGACGGTCCCAGCACTTGCGTGTAAAATGCAATGGCGTCTTCGAAATCCTGATAGTACAGGGTGAGCCCAAAATTTCCGCTAAAGGAAAAGCGTGGTTCAGGTTGCGGGTTCAGAAAAAATGCCTTATGGTACGTATCAAAGTCCATGTCTTTCTCCTCGACTCGAAAACTCCATATACATTGTAGCGAAGATTCTATAGATGTGTCAGGAAAATACACCCTTTGCCTTATTGGTTTTTCTGGGGTTTTTTAATATACTAAGAGTACCTTTCTCTAGCAGTCTCATCCGATGAAAAATACCCTTTCCTGTCTGCTTACCATTTTCCTTCTGGCGACCTGCCTGATGCCGGGTTCTGGTCACATCGTCCAGGCGCAGACTCCATACCCCCTGCCGGATGGTGAAATCATGCCGAGTTCCGACGTGGATGTGGAAATCCAAACCCTGACGGATGTTGAGTCCTTTGATTGCTCAGATGTGACGGATGTGCCCGTGAGTGAGTGCGAGGCTCTGGTGGCTTTTTATTTGAGCACCAATGGGGCGGGTTGGAACAATCAACAGGAATGCAGTGGTGATGAAAACGATGTTTGCTGGCTTGCGACTACTAAAGTTGATCAATGGTTCGGGATCACTGTATATGAAGGGCGTGTAACCGAGCTTGTTTTGGATGGCAATAATTTAAGCGGGACAATTCCACCATCTATTGATCAACTGATGTATTTAGTTGAGCTTTGTTTAATGACGAATCAAATCGAGGGGTCAATTCCTATTACCATTGGTAATCTCACCAACCTTGAAAAACTCACCTTGGGAAACAATTTGTTTTCCGGATCAATACCTGAAGAGATCGGATATCTATCCAATCTTCACAAATTAAATTTGGGTAACAACCAGCTTGAAGGAACGCTTCCTGTTGAACTGGGAAATTTATCCCTATTGGAGAGAATATGGGTTTATGATAATCTATTACATGGTGAACTTCCTTCAGAATTGGGGCAGCTAACCCACCTGGAAGAATTGCTAATAACCAACAACCCTTTCAGTGGAAGTATTCCCATATCCTTTATTAATTTAGAATATCTGGATTATTTTTATTTTAGATTAACGGACCTGTGTGAACCTTACAATCAGGATTATTTTGATTGGAAGGAAACCGTTTTGGAATATCACGGCACCGACCTGATCTGCATGGACTTTCATTGTTTCATGCCCATCATATCCCGGTAGGCGCAATGACTCGTCCCATCTGTTTCAACTAAATAGAATTTGAATAAAATTAATGGATGGAAAATGAAAAAGAACAAAAAAACATTGTTGAGATAGAAGACTTTTTACGATCCATCATCGAACAGTTAGCACCAATAAGGAATAATCCGGTAGGAAAAGGGAGACCAAGGATCTTAGCAGCGTTGTGTTTGTGGGCTGGAGTAATCGTATGTGTCTTACATGGATGGAATAGTCAACCAGAAATTTGGCGATTATTGAATCAAAAAAGATTATGGAACTACCCCCGTTTTCCAATTACAGACCAAGCAATCTATAAACGCCTGGAAAAGGACGGCAGCAAACCATTTGAGAGATTGTTTGAAATGGTAAGTATAGCCTTGCGGGATCGACTAAAGGGGTACGCGCGGCCATTGGTGAAGTTTACCGATGAAATTGTGGCAATTGATGCTACCAGCCTGGACAAAGTTACCCGCCATCTTCCCTTATTACGGTGTGTGCCAAACGGAGATGAGAGGTTGTTTCCAGGGAAATTATCTGGTGTATTCGATATTGTCTTGCAACAATGGCGTTAAGTTACCCACATTGAAAATCCAACCGATTATGACAAAAAAGATGTGCGCTCATTATTAGAACACATCAATAAAGGTGCACTCATATTGGCAGATTTAGATTATTTTGGGTTTGCTTGGTTTGATGAATTGAGCGATAAAGGCCATTTCGATATTCCACCTGCGTGCATATATGCTGGCAATTTCATGAATCGAAAACTGGTGTGGATCTATCACATTGGTAATGTAGCGGAATACATTTGGAATACGAATGGTTACCAGCCGCACCGCGTGTCTCGCTCGATCAGCACGATATGCGCCTATCCAAACTACTCCATCAAAGGTTTCCCCTCGATGATAAAATGTGTGAATGATTTCATTGCCCTTATTGTTGAGAAGGGTAGGGGAGGTGGTTTTATTCGACCTTCCAGACGCATACGCATCAAAACTCCCGAGATTGATATGTCGGAATATGTAGCACCTCCACCTGATCTAATCTTGGAAAAAACCCCAGGGTATGCCGGACGGCGATGTTAACTTCATCCTCGGATCAATTAGTTGGAACAGATGTGGCTTGTCCCTGCCCTGTGTTTCGGGGTAAGGACAAGCCATTACCCCTACGTGTGACGCACCAAAAACGTACGGGCGGGTTCCGAACCCGCCCGTACGAAATGGTATCACGTGTCAAAGCCCAATGATTTGATCAGGTCATCGGTGGATTTGGTTGTGATATCTGCCTTGCCTAATAATTCATCCCAGAATTTCTGATCATACCGCCGCGAGCGCAACGGGATGGGCATGGGGACTCCCCAACCCAGCATGAGCACTTCTTCTTTAGGTTGCAGACGCGAAAGCATTCCCCGCAAGGCATCCCGACCGGCCAGACCGGAGAGCACAGAGGAGATATCGTCATCATCTCCCAGCCAGCCACTGATGCGGGTGCCCAGTTGCGACATGACCTCATCGTAAATTTGCGAGGGGCGCTGGTCGATAATCAACAGGGTGACGTAATATTTGCGCATCTCGCGGGCGATGGTGCTGAAAGTGGTTTGGGCGGACATTTCACGGTTGAGGAGTTTGTGGGCTTCCTCGACCACAATCACCAGGGGGCGTGGAGCTTGTTTTGATTCACCTCCTCGGAAAGAGTTAGTTTTTTTCTCCCAAGCTTGGCGGATTAAACGCGTTAATAAATTAGTAACCAGCAGATAATCAAGGTCTGATTCATGGTCTCCAAATGAAAGCAAAACATGTTTGCCTTGTTCAAGGTATTTAATTATGTCTTGAAGAGGTTGTCCAGGGGGATTCTGACTGATGTATGACTTGTTATTTATTATTCTTAATTTAGAATATAGACCTTTAGCTGCAGCTTCATTAATTCCCGCTTGATTGGCCCAATAGGCAACACTATCAGACGCAGGAACCTTTTTATTATTTTCAGCTTCAATTACGGAATCATATTTGAGTTGCATAAACTCATGAAACCAATTTTTACCAAAATGGTGTACCAATGCATCCAATGTAGACGATGTAGTTTCCCGCAGGTTTAATTCACGGGAAAGCATCAGCACATCTTCGGGTGAAATATCCGATTCTGCTAACTGCAGATTGAAATCCGCACTATTGCCACGGATGGTAGCACCAGCACCCAGGCCAACCACTTTGACCTTGAGTGGGAATTTGGTGCGCAAACCAGCTACTTTCAGGTTGGTATCCGAAGACTTATCATCGTAACCGTACTCGTTGTGCATATCGAAAACCAGCAGGGACGCCAGGTCGTGGTGGATCATTCCGGAAAGGATAATACGGGTCAGGAAAGATTTACCGGTACCGGTGGCACCGAAGATCCCGGAGGAACGCTGCACGAATTTCTCCAGGTTGAGAACCACCGGGTGATTTTGTTCGCGGGTGGTACCTACCACAAAATTGCCCTTCTTTTGTGGGTCACCAAAAATCTGGGCTACATCTCCCGCATGCGCTGACCGGGCAATGGCGTGATGAGCCGGGATGGTTTTGACCGGTTTGGCATGGGGTTCATCCTCGGGGTTCTGTTCGCGCCAGGCCGGGTACTCGGGCGAACCGGGATCAGGGCCACGATCGAGCATTAACATGGGCATGACCTCCAGGTTGGTGAAGAGTGTCTGCCCGTGCAACAGGCTGGATAAATGGGAAGGCAATCGATTTTCACTCTGCTCATCGGCAAAGCGCGGATCGGTGCTGCCAAGCTGCAGGTCGGTGATCAGGCCATAAAAGTTATCGTTACCATCTTCTATGACCACAAAGCTGCCTTCCTGCACTTCATGGGAAGGAACGGTCAGCCGGACGTTGAGATTATTTTTAAGTCCGCCACCAACCACATAGCCAATGTTCATGCCAGGTTTGATCGCCATCTCAGTCCTCCTCGTGTATCAATTTTGCATCTGCCAGTGCACCCAGAACGTTCATCAGGGTGGTGTAATCATCCCGAAGCAGCACAATCAATTCCTGAATGGCAGTGTTGATCCAGGTGGGGTTCTGCTGTGCCTGATGCGCCTGAGCAGCCAGTTTTAAATGGCTGGCCAGGATTTCTGCCACGGGGTAATCCTGCCCTCTGAGAATGTGTCGAAAATATCCAAAGCGAGCGGCAGAGGTAAAGGTACACAGTTGTTGATCATCACAGACATAGACCTCATCCAGTGTCAGGGGCGGACGAGGTGGCAGGAGATGATAGACCTGACCATTGTGTTGGTAACCGCAAAAGACGATGCTGATCTCCACCGGAACGGTACGATTGTTGCGGTTATCAGCGATAACTTCCGGTTTGATGTGTTCCGTGGTGACCAGTTGCCGCACCAGCCCATCATCATCGATGTGCAGGTCATAAATCAAACCGAAGATCTGTAAATCTCTGGATGGTTGTATGGTGACCATCCCACCGAGTTGTGGTAAATCCAGCGAAGCCACCCGGCAGCCGGCGATGCATCCACTGGTGCTGGCGCGCAGCAGAAATCCAATCTGATTGGTGTTCATGAACGATACCTCGTCTTTCCACTTAAGTCTTTATGATACTGTTTGGAGGATTTATCCCCGGGTTCCAATCCCTGACTGAGCAAAGTTTGCTGCAACAATCCCAGTAAATGCTGGCGTTCCAGGTAACTGACCAGTGCGATCTCATGTGCCCGGTGCAGAATATACGGATAAGCTTTCACACCCATGATCTGGCACTGATCCAGCAGGTGATGATGGATGAGGTCGATGTTTTCCGGGTTCCTGAGCACCCAGGCGGGAATCTCCACCCTGGCGATTTGCGGTTTGTTTTCACGTCCGATATTAAGATAGAAAAAGTGTATTGCTAATTGACCATGGAAGCGTTTGGCACTGCTGGAATTCAAGCGGAAGATGGCAGAACGCTGCTGCGATTGTAATACCCGACCGAACAGATCCGCATCGCTGATGCCGGGTAACTGCCGGACGCGTCCTGCTTCGGAGAGATGATCTTCTGGCAACAAGGTTAATTCCAGGCTGCGAATGAGCAGGTCACTGCGTGGTTTATCAACGTACCCGGCTGTCAGAACAGCATGCTGTTCCATTTCAGACAGGATGTTGAGATAGTCTGCGAGCAGATTCTGATATTCTGCTGTTTCTCGTCCCTCGCGGAACAATTCCAATGGCCCATCGGTTAACGTCAGGACGGTCTGGCTTTCCTGTAGGGCTGCCTGCAGGAGATGACTGCGCTCTTTATGATCCCTTCGCAGGGCGATCAATTCTTCACCGACCAGGAAACCCTGTTCGGTAAATATATCCTGCGCGTAGAGCAGATCACTTTCAATACTTTCGCGCGGCGTACTGCCTGTCTGCATGCGCATCAAACCAACATTGATGACTCCAAATTGAACAGCCAGGTGCTGATCGGGAATGATTTGTGATCCATCCGCCGCCAGCAGAGTGATAGGTTCAGCAGAAGGAGTTGCCATGTGGGTGGAATTTAAAGGTTCGCTGGTGGGGAGTGCACAACGCAAATCCTGATTGGCAATCAATGCCAGCTGAAGACGCTCCTGAAATGCTTCACTTTCCAGGCTACAATGCCTGAAGAGTGATAGGGCGGTTTCCAGGTGTTGTTCCCGTAATTTTGCCTGGGCTGGGGCTTCCTGACCGAATTTCTGGATGGCCGAACGGATTTGCTGGAAATTAATGGGCATGCTGACCCCTTTTTTGCTTGATCATTGATGAATTATAGCAGAAAGGCAACCGGCTTTTCATTGGGTTCTTCGCTGGATTTTTGGATTTGTTTAGACTTGTGCTTGACTCTGATACGACGTGGGGTTACAAATTTGTTAAGTAAATTTGGTCTAAAATGTCATAAAATTAGATCAAAAGATGAGCATTACGTTAACATCGTTGTTTATTGGTAATTTGGAGATGAGAATGAAAAAATTAACCATCGGACTGATTGTGTTGAGTTTCCTGGCAGGGTTCATTGCTTACGTGCCTGGATCTGTCGCAGGTTCAGCAGCCCTGGCAGTAACCAGCACACCTGGGACGACCAGTGAGCCAGATGAAGTCATTGGCCCGGATCAATTTCCAACTGGCATTAATCCCTTAACCGGTTTACCCGTGGAGAATCCTGAGAATTTATTATTGCCACCTGCCATGGTTTCGATCACCAATTTCCCGGTCAGTTCAAGACCCCAGGCCGGGTTGTCCTTCTCTCCCTTTGTGTTTGAGATTTATATAGGCGAAGGCATGACCCGTTTTCTGGCGATGTTCTATGGCGATTTTCCGCAGATCCCAGATGCTGAAAACGCAGGTAGTGGAACAAACGTGGGATCGGTTACGGATAACATGATGGTTGGTCCGATTCGTTCTGGTCGCTTGCCATACGAAAGCATGCGCAAGTTATACAATGGTTTTCTGGTGATGGCTTCAGGAGCTTCCCAGGTGGTGTCGAACTTGAGCCAATACACCAATATCTATGGCTCGGATGTCGATAACATCAATTCCGCCTTGATCGATGTGACCAAACTGGAGGAGATTGCTGAAAAGAACCAGAAGCGATTGGGAGATGCCAGCCTGAGTGGCTTGAGTTTTCAACAGGCAGCCCCAACAGGTGGCAAAGACGCGGAAAGAATCTGGTTAAAATATGCTTACCTGAACCAGATCAACTGGCGCTATGATGAAGAATCAGGGGCTTACTTACGCTATCAGGATCGAGCCGATGCCACCACCTTTGAGTTGATGACCGATCGATTGACAGGTGACCCGCTGGCATTCGAAAACGTGGTAATCCTGTTTGCCAACCATGAAGTGGTCACTCCCACCATCATTGATATTGATCTGCTTTACATGCGCAGAATGCCAGCCCTTTTATTCCGGGATGGTCAGATGTACGAGATCTTCTGGACCACCAAAAGTGGCAGTTATGAAGTAGAAACCGGCAAATTACGGCCGATTCGATTTATTGATATAGAAGGAAAAGAATTCCCACTCAAACCTGGCCAAACCTGGGTACAGGTGGTACAGCCTTATACGCCGTATTATGAAGTACCGGATAGCGAGGTCTTTTATGATCTGGCGAACAAGAAAGAACCTGGTTCAGGGGTCTGGGCAGTCAGATGGTATCCACCGGCAGGAGCGCGCTAAAATTACAGAAAGGGATCCCCAAATGGTCCCTTCAACAAAAAGCATATTTCAAACGTCAGACCACAAAATCATTTGAACAGCTCCTGAGCACTTAACCCCGGTGGCGCTGGAACCGGGTGGCAAAAGCCCGGCCATCGTTGACGCCAGCGCTGACCAGGAAGTGGTAGCTGAACATCTGGAAGAAGCTCTCGAAATGATTCAAATGAATCCCAAGCCGTTGGCTCTCAATCTATTCACCCGGGATCGATCAGTGGAGAAAAGGGTCATTGGGGAGGTGCCTTTTGGCGGAGGATGCATCAACGACACCTTCAGCCAAGTTTTCAATGAAGAAATCCCATTTGGTGGAAAACTATTCACGATGGTCAGTTGGGTGGTTTAGAAAACAAAATAACTGTTTTTTAATTTCTATGTATTATTACAGTTTTTTTGGGGGAGAATGTAATCTGTTTTGATTCGTTTTTAGGGGTACACTTAATAAGGGATGGATGGTATTAAGGAAGGGTTGTAACATGTCTGTTCATCAATCTGGTATACAAACCCCCTTTATGCTGAAGAAACCAGCTTCTCTCTGGCGGTTATTGTTACGGGTCTATGGTTTTTTGCGACCCTACTGGAAACACACAGCTGGCGCTTATCTCTCACTGCTGGGTATTTTGGCATTGAGTGCATCCATTCCGCAGTTCATCCGCTGGATCATTGATACGGGGATTGAAAAAAATCAACCACAGGTGCTGACCTGGTCGGTTTTGGCATTATTAGGTTTAACCCTGGTCAAAGGGGTGTTGAACTACTTTCAGGGGATTCTCAGTGAAACTGCCTCACAAAATGTAGCTTATGATTTACGCAATGAAATTCAGAAAAAGCTGACTCAACTTTCCTTTTCATTTCATGACACATCCGAGACAGGAGAATTATTATCCCGTGCCATTCAGGATGTGGAGCGATTGCGCTTTCTAACCGGTAGAGCAACCATCCGAATTCTGGATGGTATTTTGATGATCCTCGTTACCATGATCATTTTAATTGTCATGGACTATCGCCTGGGATTATTTGTGCTGATCAGCATGCCGATTTTGATCCACAGAGCCTATTATTTTGGTTCGCGTTTTCGCCCACTTTCTCTGATGGTGCAAAAGCAGGTGGCCAGGCTAACCACGGCCGTGGAACAGAATTTACGCGGCAGCCGGGTGGTCAAAGCCTATGCCCAGGAACCAGGTGAAATTGAGCGCTTTGAAGAAGAAAACCAGCGTTGGTTTGAATTGACCAGAAGGGCTGCCCGTTTACAGGCGGTGAACGTGCCGTTGATGTTTCTGTTATCGAATATCAGTATGGTGGTGATTGTCCTGTTTGGTGGGTATCTGGTGATTCAACAGGAATTAACCTTTGGTGCCTTGATTGCCTTCATTACCTACATGGGACAGCTGGTGGAACCTGTGCGCCGGTTGGGAATTATCATTCCCGCGGTAGCGATTGCCGGTTCTTCTGCTGAGCGGGTGTTTGATATTCTGGATACAGTGCCGGATGTCAAAGATGAGCCAGATGCGCAACCCATGGCATTTCTGGATGGCCGTGTCCGTTTTGACCAGGTTTCTTTCAGTTATGGCAAGCAAACCGTGTTGAGCGAAATCGACTTCGAAGTGCAACCCGGTCAGGTTGTAGCCTTGTTAGGCGCGACCGGCTCGGGTAAATCCACCATCATCAGCTTGATCCCACGCTTCTATGACCCCACTGCAGGGAAAATTCTGGTGGATGGGATGGATATTCGCAAAGCCACTCTGTTCTCCTTACGCAGTCAGATTGGCATCGTCTTACAGGAAACCACATTGTTTGCTGCCAGTATTCGTGAGAACATTGCCTTTGGGCAGAATCAGGCGACCGAAGAAGATATCATTGCAGCAGCCAAAGCGGCCCAGGCGCATGAATTCATTGTTCGCAGCCCCAAAGGATATGATACCTATGTGGGTGAACGCGGGATCACGCTATCAGGTGGGCAGAAGCAGCGAATTGCCATCGCTCGGGTCTTATTGATGAACCCTCGGTTGCTGATCCTGGATGATGCCACTGCCTCAGTCGATACCGAAACCGAACATCTTATTCAAATTGCCTTTGAGAACCTGGTCAAAGGTCGCACCACCTTTGTGATTGCCCATCGATTGAGCACCGTGCGGAATGCGGATTTGATCCTGGTGCTGGATCACGGGCGCATCGTGGCGCGCGGAACGCATGAGAGTTTGTTGAAAACCTCCAAACAATATCTGGAGATCTACAATCGCCAGCTTAAGCATCAGGAGGTGGCAGCATGAGTTTCTCCATCGGATCATCATCAGCGGGCATGGGACCGCGCTCTGTTTTGGAGCACTTCGGCAGCAATCAACGCGAAGGCGAGATGTTCAACCGCGAAGTAGTGACTCGTATGCTTCAATACCTGAAGCCTTATCGCTGGCGCATGGTACTGGCATTGTTCCTGACGATTGTGGAATCAGGATTAACACTTCTCTCCCCCTATTTATTGAAAGAAGCGACCGACAACCATATCCTGACGGGTGATTTTCCGGGATTGGTGCGGATTGCCATTTACCTGGGTCTCACGTTTATCAGTCTGTATTTCGTGAGTTCTGCCCAACGCTATGTGGTCTCCTGGGTGGGTCAACGCATGCTGGCGAAATTGCGCAGCGATCTGTTCCGGCATTTGCAGAGACTGCAACAGGGCTATCATGACCGCAACATTGTGGGTGTGACCGTTTCACGTGTGATCAATGATGTAGCCGAGATCAATGAGTTATTCTCGCAGGGTGTGATCACCCTGATTGGCGATCTGTTGGTCTTAATTGGCATCATTGTGGTGATGCTGACCATGAGCCCCAAACTGGCGTTGTTAACCTTCATTGTGATTCCATTGATGCTGATAGCCACCTGGATTTTTTCACAGCAGGCAAAGAAAGCCTTCCGCGAAACCCGTTCCAAAGTGGCGGCTGTGGTGGGCGATCTGGCGGAGGATATCAGCGGCATGCGGGTCATTCAGGCATTTGCGCAGGAGAAAGCCTCGCAGGAACGCTTCGATAAAGTCAATGTGGAAAATCGCAATGCCTATATTAATGCAATGTCGCTTTCCTTCGTATTCTTGCCTGCCATTGAATTCCTGGGGATGCTGGCGACCGGTATTGTGTTGTGGTTTGGTGGTCGTTTTGTGATTTCAGATGAAGTCACCCTGGGTGTGATGGTGGCGTTTTTATCGTACGTCACGCGCTTCTTTAACCCCATTCAGGAATTAAGCCGCATGTACACCACCCTGCAATCAGCCATGGCTGGGGGCGAACAGGTATTGAAACTACTGGATACGCCCATCGAGGTTGCCGACGCCCCGGATGCCATCGAGCTGGAAGAAGTGGTTGGCAAGATCGAATTTGAGCATGTGACTTTCCAATACGGGCAGGACACACCGATTGTACTGGATGATATCAGCCTGACAATTCCACCCCGCAAAATGGTGGCGATCGTGGGACCGACGGGAGCCGGAAAAACGACCATAGCCAACCTGATTGCCCGCTTTTATGATGTCACAGCAGGTGCGGTGTTGCTGGATGGAGTCGATTTACGCAAGATCAAACAACGTTCGCTGCGCCAGTTTGTGCGCATTGTCTCCCAGGATCCTTTCCTTTTTTCCCGGACCATTGAGGAGAATATTCGCTATGGCAAACCGGATGCCAGTGAAGAAGAAATCATCATCGCTGCAAAAATGGCCAATGCGCATGGGTTTATCAGCAACCTGCCAGATGGATACCAGACCAGAATTCAGGAAGGTGGTGTCAATCTATCGGTGGGACAACGTCAACTGTTGACCATCGCCCGAGCCATTCTCACCGATCCGAAGGTATTAATTCTCGATGAAGCAACCGCGAACATCGATACGGTCACGGAGGTGCTGATTCAACAAGCATTGGAGCGATTGTTGTTTGAGCGCACCGCTATCGTGATTGCCCATCGCCTCAGCACTGTCCGTAAAGCGGACTGGATTTATGTGATTGACCAGGGACGCATTTGTGAGCAGGGTACGCATGCCGATCTATTAGCACTCAAAGGCATGTATTACGATCTGCACGAGCGCCAATTTATGGGAGCGTGAGTGGTCTGTTCTTATTAACCAGATACCCAATCCTGCATAAATACCTGATGCATGACCGGATTAAATTCCACAAAGTTGTAGGTAGCCGCTTGATGCTGGTGATAAGGGTCATTGAAGAAGAACGCCTGGATTTCCTGCATGGAGGGTGCACGTGCGATCACAACCCCTCCCGTTTTCGGATGCTTGGGTCCGGACATTAACAGCCAACCCTGGTCATAACCCGTTTGAAGAAATTTGCGGTGTTCACTGACAAGCACATCGATGATTTCAAGGGGAGCGATATATTCGATATCAATCAGGAAATGTTTCATATGTACACCTTTTGGATGATCGATATTTCTTTAAGATAATATGTCTCTGGAATCCCATCGATATTACTGGAACTGAAATTCCACGTGTATTAAAATTTGCCAACAAATTCACCCCAGAAGGGTGATGGTTGTGGCTGAACTCATTTAAGTTTAGCATGGTTTTCTCCGTTATCCTGCGGTTTTAGCGACCCATTTCATAAAATCGGATGTAGAAAAAGATTTTTCTCGGCTATGCTTAAATAAAAAAAACAAATTAAGACATAAAATCCGCGTTTTTTCAGGAAAGGCATTAATGATAACCATTTTTTTAGAAAAACTAAATTAATATTGTTGCAATTAAAGAACAAGCGAAGCCGCAATGATTGGAAAGGAAAAATTGTTCTTCATTTTGGTTTGATGTAAAACGAAATTCCTGTACAATTATTGTGAACAAAGGAACTAAAAGTTCTTCATATTCGTCAGATAAACAACACAGCCCGTGTTGGCTCAAAACCGTTGCCGCATCGAAGTTCTCGATGCGGCAAGAATTTTTAATTGCTGATTTTTCCCTTCCTCTGGACTCTTGACAAAGCAGCATCCTGATTGTGTTAGAATCACTGAATGATGGATCAACCCTGGATATTGGCGTCGAATTCACCACGCAGAAGAGCGTTGCTGGGCTTATTCCAGCAGCCATTTCAGGTGATTCCGGCTGATATTGATGAGACAGAATATCCCGGTGAAGCACCTGGCGAGTATGTATCTCGACTGGCAAAAACAAAGGCAGAGGTGGTTAGTCAGCGTTTTTCGCATGCCGGGTTAATCATCGCTGCGGATACCACCGTGGCGGATGGCAATGAAATCCTGGGAAAACCTGTTGACCCGGCAGACGCCAGCCGAATGCTTCAGCAATTACGTGGCCGCAATCACCAGGTGTACACCGCCATCGCTTTAATGGTGCCGGAAAAAGGTATTTTGGCACAGGAATTATGTCTTTCCCAGGTTCCCATGCGCAATTATTCGGATGAAGAAATTGAGATATACGTACAATCTGATGATCCCATGGATAAAGCTGGTTCGTACGCCATTCAAAATAAAGGCTTTCATCCTGTTGAGGATTTCAAAGGGTGTTTTGCCAGCGTGATGGGTTTCCCTGCCTGCCATCTGGCACGCAGCCTGGAGAAAATTGGATTGATGCCTGCCATAAAAATTGATTCTGCATGCCAACAGTATTTGGATTATGATTGTCCCATAGCCGAATTGGTTTTAACGGGAGTCAATATAGGATGAGAAGAATAAACTGGGGTGATATCCCCCGGAGGAATGCATGAAAAGGTTGATGAGCCTGATCTTATTTCTGGTGGTACTGGTAAGTGCCTGTACACCGACACCTGCAGATACACCAACTGCAGTTGTTCCGGTTTCTACAGCCACGTTACCAGGACCTCAAATCAATACGACGCGCGCACCGGATGTAAAGCAATCGGCACAGTCGTACTTGAACATGTGGGCGGATGAAAATTATGAAGGTATGTACGCCATGCTCAGCCGCTTGAGCCAGGATGCATTTACCAAAGAGGATTTTATCAAGCGCCATCAGGATACGACCAATGCCCTGACCCTGGTTGAATTGACCAGTGAAATAACCTCTGCGCTGACCAATCCACGCGATGCGCAGGTTGGATATACGGTCAATTTTGAGACAGCCCTGGTGGGTACCATTACGAGGAGTATGGTGATGAACCTGACCATGGAAGATAATGTTTGGAAAGTACAGTGGGAAGAAGGAATGATCTTACCCGAGTTGAAAGGTGGAAATTACCTGTCCATGGATATCAGCGCGCCAGCCCGTGGCAATATTTATGACAGGGATGGAAACGCGCTGGTGGCGCAATCCGAGATTGTAGCCCTGGGCATCACGCCAGGGGGAATTGGCGATGAACAACATGGCGCGTTGGTCAGCTATCTGTCTGAATTAACCGGATTGAACCCGGATTACATTCGTTCTTTGTATGAATATGCAGGGCCGGATTGGTACATTCCCATTGGAGAAACGGCCCGATCCAACGTGGACCGATATTACAGTACCCTATCCACCCTGGGTGGCTTGAATATGAATTACTATACCTCACGCTACTACTTTGATGGTGGTGTGGCGGCGCATATCACCGGATATGTACAATCCATCTTTCCCGAGGAACTGGAGGAATACAAACGGATCGGCTACCGCGGCGATGAAAAGGTTGGCCGCACCGGTTTGGAAGCCTGGGGAGAAGAGGTGCTGATCGGTAAAAAAGGCGCTTCTTTATATGTGGTTCGCCCGGATGGTACGATTGAAACCAGAATCGGTTATTCCGATTCGCAGTTATCGCAATCCATCTACACCACCATTGAAAAGGACTTTCAGGCGGAAGTGGAACTGGCGATTAATGGATTCCGCGGAGCCATTGTGGTGCTGGAACGGGATACTGGCCGCGTATTGGCGATGGCTTCCTCTCCGACCTATGACCCCAACCTGTTTGACCCCAATAACTTCAACAGTGGCTGGATGTTATCTGATATGTTGAACCCGAATGAAAACCGCCTGCTCAATCGCGCAGCCCAAAGCGCGTATCCTTTAGGATCGGTTTTCAAAATCATTACCATGGCCGCTGCCTTAGAGACCGATACTTTTGAAGCCGATGATGTCTATTATTGTGGTCACACCTTTACCGATCTGGAAGGGTTGACTCTGTATGACTGGACTTACGAAAAAGAATTACCTCCCAGTGGTGATTTGACTCTCTCTGAAGGACTGATGCGATCATGCAATCCCTGGTTTTACCACATTGGATTGACCATGTACCAACGTGGATTAACCAATACACTGGCAGAAATGGCACGTGATTTCGGTTTAGGTTCACCAACCGGTATTGGCCAAATTGATGAGGTGTCGGGTAACATTCCTGATATTCAAAACGAGGGTGATGCAGTGCAACTGGCTATTGGTCAGGCCAGTATGCTGGTGACACCATTGCAGGTAGCAACGTTCATCGCGGCTGTCGGTAACGGTGGCACGCTATACCAGCCACAACTGGTGGAGAAAATTGCCCCTGCTGATGGTGACCCGACCTTCGAGTTCGAACCCATTGAGACAGGCACCTTACCGGTTACAGAAGAAAACCTGGCAATTATCCAGGATGCCATGCGTAGTGTCGTGGCGAATGCCCGCGGCACAGCCCGGAATGCCATGTTGGGATTGCAAATCCCGATTTATGGCAAGACCGGTACGGCCCAAAATCTTCCCCTTCCCCCGCATGCCTGGTTTGCTGGTTATACTGATTTGGAAAATCCCGATCGACCGGATATTGCCGTCGTGGTTCTGGCTGAAAATGCCGGAGAGGGTTCAGAAATCGCCGCGCCGATATTCCGGCGTGTAATTGAACTGTACTATTATGGTAGACCCTCCCGGATTTACCCGTGGGAAGCAAGCTTATATGTAACCCGCACACCCACATCTCTGTACACGGAAACACCCAGACCTGAAGTAACGGAAACACCTGAGGGGTAATTGGGCAATAACGAACTCATCCAGGGACGGGTGATGAGCCTGCAATCAGGTTTCTATCATGTTTACCTGGAAGATAGCCGCGAGGTGGTCTGTCATCCCAGAGGCAGGTTAAAACAACGCCGGCGTGATGCAATTCGGGAAGATATCATTGCCATGGGTGATATGGTGCAGGTTGCCATGCAATCGGATGGCACAGGCACGATTGAAAACGTGTTGCCACGCAAACAGGCTTTAATTCGTTCTGCGCCAGATGCGCGCGGTGAATATAAACAGGTTCTTCTGGCGAACCCGGATCAGATTGTGCTGGTATTCGCTTGCGCACAACCCGAGCCACACTTGCGGATGTTGGACCGTTTTCTGGTGATTTGTGAACAACAAGGGATCGATGTGTTGATTGCAGCGAATAAAGTGGATCTGGTGGGCGAGGAAGCTGCCCATGCTCTATTTGGCATGTATGAACAAATCGGATATAAGGTGGTATACACATCCAGCATCACCGGGTTGGGGGTGGATACCTTGCGGGATCACCTGCAGGACAGGTTATCCGGGTTGGTTGGACCATCCGGTGTGGGTAAATCGAGCCTCTTGAACGCCATCCAACCCTCATTGGGGTTGGCGATCAGAAATGTGAGTGAGACAACTTCCAAGGGTATGCATACAACCGTGGTACGGCGGTTATTTCCTTTGGATGTGGGTGGTTTTGTGGCTGATCTGCCAGGGATTCGCATGCTTTCTCTATGGGATATTGAACCGGAGGAACTGGATGGATATTTTCCCGAAATAAGCAAACGTGTAGCAGATTGTCAATTCAGTGATTGTTCACATGTCAACGAACCTGGTTGTGCCATTAAAGCAGCCGTTTCCAAGGGAGAGATCCATTACGAACGCTATGAGTCTTATTTGCGCATGCGCTTTGGCGATGTGGATGATTTGATTAATGAAATAAATCTAACCTGAGGTTCTTGCATTTATTCGCTACTTAAGCTAGGATTTTAAAGATAAAGGGCTGCCAGTGAATAAACAGCGATTTGTTTGGGAAAAGATTACTCTTGAATTAACAAATCCTATTCGTATTGCCTATGGGGAAAGTAGAATTTACCATGTTTATTGGATTCGTCTGGCGGAAGATAGTGGTTGGGGAGAAACCTCCATCCCATCCAATGCTGGAAATTCAGAAAAAGAGATGCTGGCCTGCTGGGCAAATGTAGCCCGGTCGGACAAGCATTTTCCGGTATCCGTACATCAGGTCCATGGCTGGATCGGAGAAGAGGGACCAGCCCCGGCGCGCTGTGCACTGGAACTGGCATTGTTGGACCGTATTGGTAGGGTTGAAGGCAAGCCACTTTACCAGGTTCTGAATCTGCCGGAACCAGAACTACTACCCACATCATTCACCATTGCCTTGGACACTCCACAAAAAATGGCGCAGATCGCCAGGCAAGAAAGAGCTTACCCCATTCTCAAGATAAAACTGGGCGGTAAGGATGATGAGGATTGCATTGCCGCGATTCGGGAAGTGCGACCGGATGCAAAAATAAGGGTGGATGTAAACGCTGCCTGGGATTTACCGCAAGCAATCAGGATGGCCAGGCAATTATCGGTTTACAATCTGGAGCTGATCGAACAGCCCCTGGCAAGTGGTCTAATTACCGAAATGGGGATATTGCAATCCACGACTAAGATACCGATTGTGGCGGATGAATCTGTTCAAAACCTTGAAGATGTGCATACGCTGGGTCTGGCAGGGGTGGCAGGCATCAATTTGAAATTGATGAAAACAGGCGGTATCCTGCCTGCCCTGGAGATGATCCAGATCGCCCGTGATTACAACATGCGCGTCATGCTGGGATGCATGCTCGAGACCTCCCTGGCTGTTACCGCGATGGCGCATCTCAGTGGGTTAGCGGATTGGATTGACCTGGATGCTCCTTTGCTGGTAAAAAATGATCCATTCAGTGGTCTGAAGTATGATAAGTATCTGAAAATAAAGCTTCCCAACCTGCCAGGAATTGGTATTCAATTAAATTCCTGAACAGTTTTGGGAGAATTTGTAAACGACAGGCTTGAAAACATTTCAACCATACCTGGAAATTATTTCCAGGTATTTAGAAGTAACCGGGAGTATCTACTTGCTGAAAATATGATGCTGAAGTTTGCCAGTCGGCATGGCAATGATTATAATGAAGGGGATTCATGAAACAGTAAATCCGAGGAGGATATTTTGAACCTTTCCCGCTTAAAACGGTTTTCTTTTTTAATTGGTTTTTTTGTTTTTCTATTAAGTGCCTGCCAACCGCAGGTGCAACCCACATCTGATGTGCTACCAGAACCAGAAACGCCAACTGTGGTGCTGCCAACAACAGAACCGACCCCTGAGCCGCCAAAGAGTCTGGTGATTTGCATTGGCGAAGAGCCGCAAACTTTGTATCCTTATGGCGGCAATAGCAAAGGCATGTGGTCGATTTTGGAAGCCATTTATGATGGTCCCATCGATACGGTCAACTTTATGCCTGAGCCAGTCATCCTGGAAAAGATACCGGATTATGATAGTGGTGATGCGCGCATCGAGACCGTGACGGTGGCTGCTGGAGACCGTATTGTGGATGCGAACGGCTCTGTGGTTGTGCTTCTGGCAGGAGTTCATTACTTACCAGCTGGCTGCTCCGATGCAAGTTGCGCTATTGAGTGGGATGGGCAGAGTGAAGTGCTGATGGATCAACAAAGCCTGCGTTATCAACTGAAACCCGGGCTGTTATGGTCAGATGGCCAGGCATTAACCGCCAACGATTCACTATATTCCTTCCAGATTGCCTCTGACCCAGCCTCCCCGGTGAATACCTATTACGTGGACAGAACAGCCGGTTACACAAAAGTTGATGATTTACAGACCGAATGGAAGGGATTGCCCGGATTTACATCACCACACCTGGGTGATTTCTTCTGGATGCCAATGCCACAGCACGCCTGGGGCGCATTCAGCGCAGAGGAATTATTGACGGCTGTGGAATCCGCACAGAAACCTTTGGGTTGGGGACCGTATCAGATTGATACCTGGGTAAGCGGCAGCCATATTGAGTTAAGCAGAAACCCGAATTATTTCCGGGCGCAGGAAGGTTTACCAAAATTTGAAAAGCTCGTATTCCGTTTCTTAGGTCCGAATGCAGACAGCAACCTGAAGGCACTGGAAATCAATGAATGTGATTTTGTAGATGCAACGGTGGAATTAGATCAACAGTTGACCGATGTGGTGGAACTCAGCAATCTGGGAAAGATCAAAGCCTATTTTGCGCAGGGACCGGAATGGGAGCATCTGGATTTCGGCATTGTGCCCTCCAGTTATGATGATGGCTACCAGTTTGATTTTGACCGACCTGATTGGTTTGGGGATGTGCGCATGCGGACAGCCATGGCTTATTGTACCGATCGTGTTGGGATTGCCAACCGCTATTTTGTCAACCGTTCTTCGGTACCGATCAGTTTCTATCCACCTTCCCATCCGGCATACAACCCGAGTCTCAACAGCATTCCCTATGATGTAGAAATGGGCAGCATGTTGCTGGATCAAATCGGGTGGCGCGATGATGATAATAATCCCAATACCCCGCGAATTTCGCAGGGCGTGGCAAACGTTCCGGATGGGACACCGTTGGTGCTGGATTACATCACCTCCCAATCCGAGTTGAGACAACTGGTATCGGCGGATATTGCCAGCTCTTTGATCACCTGTGGCATCGAAGTTGTAGTGCAAAATGTTTATCCAACCGAACTGTATGCACCGGGTCCGGACGGGGTATTGTTCGGTCGAAACTTCGACCTGGCTCAATTTACCTGGCAGGCTGGGCGAACGAACCCTTGCTTCCTGTACAGCAGTAACCAGATACCAAGTGCAGACAATCTTTGGGTAGGCGCGAATATCACCGGCTATTCCAACCCGCAATATGATCTGGCCTGCCAGCAAGCGCAAAATGTAGCTTTAGACGATGCTGAGGGACAGGCCGAGATACAACGCATGTTTAATGAAGCATTACCCGTTCTCCCGCTGTATTACCAGCTAAAAATTGCCGCCAGCCGGACAGATTTTTGTGGTTTTGAAGCCGTAGATGTCAGCAATCGCAGCGTTTTGTATGAATTGGAAGCATTTGGATACGCAGAATTTTGTAATAATTGATATTCGAGCCCATTGATTTGTAATGTTTTACCCTTACAAAATACCTGATTTTCCTCTTAAAAAATCATAAAAAACCGTATGATCTGTTGACTATACGGGCACCTTATGCTATATTTACAGCACAAAATTGTGTTGATGAAATTGAAAGTTGAGGGATGACGCCATGTTTTAGCCAATAAAAAGCGGTTATTGGCGATTTATGGTATTTCATTGGCACAAAAAAATCATATCGTTCGATCCAAATTTATTAAGGAGGAGAATAGAATGAAACGAAATACCCTTATGTTGTTAGTAGGTATGGTCATCATTGCCAGTATGGTATTGGCAGCATGCCAGCCTGCGCCGGCTCCAGTTGTTGAAGAACCAGCACCTGCCGAGCCTGTCGTTGAAGAACCAACTGCAGTTCCCGAGGAACCAGTTGAAGAACCAACTGCGGTACCAACAGAAGTGCCAACACCTGAACCAGTCCGCACCACTCGCAAAGGTGGTTGGTTGGATGAAATTGTGGTTTCAGTCGTCGATAGTGCCTCTGCTGTAACACAGATTCAAGCTGGTGCTATTGACATTTATGCTTCTGGTTTATCATCAGACGCACTACCAGAAATTGAAGCCGCTGGCCTGAATTATGCTCAAAGCAATGGTCTCTACTATGAATTGACCTTCAATACTTACGGACCAATCTTTGATCAGTCAACCGGAAAAGTAAACCCCTTCTATTTTGCCAAAGCTCGCGAAGCCTTGAATTGGTTAATCGACCGCGATTACATCAATCGTGAGGTTTACAATGGTGGTGCACTGCCCAAATTCTGGAGCATCATCACCAACATGCCTGACTACACCAAGATGGCAGAAACCGTTCGCCGTTTGGAAGCTAAATACGCTTACAATCCTGAACTGGCCAAAGCTCAGATGGATGAAGTTATGCTTGGTATCGAAGGTGTGACCATTGAAGATGGTAAATACATGTTCGGTGGCGAGCAGGTCCAATTGATCTTCTTGATCAGAAACGACTCTGATAAAACCCGAATCCCGATCGGTGATTATGTAGCCAATCAGCTCGAAAGCATAGGTTTCGCCGTCGATCGCCAATACAAAACATCTTCAGAAGCTTCCCCAATCTGGGTGGGCGGCAATGTTGCTGATGGTCTCTGGCATATCTACACCGGTGCCTGGTCAGCCACTATCATTGATCGTGATGAGGGCGACAACTTTGAATTCTTTGATACCCCACAATCTGCTTATGGTTTCTCATCTACCTGGCAGGCTTTTACATCCACCGCTACAGGCACTCCTTATGGTGATCTGGCTGATAAATTAGCCTATAACAAATTCACATCCATCGAAGAACGTGATGCTGCTCTGGCTGAAATGCTTGAAATGGCATTAACCGAATCCATCCATGTCTGGTTGATCGATGGTAAAAACTTCACCCCATATCGAGAGGGTGTGGATGTAACTTATGACCTGGCTGCTGGTGTGGATGGATCCATGATTTGGCCATACACCATCCGCTTAACAGACCAGGAAGGTGGACAATTGAAATGGGGTGCCCCCGATCTATTCGTAGATCCCTGGAACCCAATTGCAGGCTCAAACTGGGCATTCGACCAGGCGATCGGTCGCGCCACCTGGGGTGAAGCTTACATGATTGATCCTCACACCGGTCTTTACTGGCCACAACGTTTTGAACGTGCTGAAATTACCGTTCAGGAAGGCTTGCCCGTCGGTAAGACTTTAGATTGGGTCGATCTCAGCTTTGAACCTGAAATCGCAGTTCCGGAAGATACTATCGTTGACTGGGATGCTGAAAATCAGGTATTCATTACCGCAGCTGAAAAATTCCCCGAAGGAACAACTGCTCGTGTGAAGAGTGTGATTTACTATCCAGCTGATTTATTTGATACTGTCAAATGGCACGATGGTTCACCGCTTGATCTGGGTGACATGCTCTATGCCTGGATTATTTCCCTGGATATTGGTAAAGAAGCTTCCCCCATCTATGATGAATCCCAACAAGCCAATGCTGAGGCTGTATTAGCCAATTACAAAGGTTTCAAAATTATTTCTGAGAACCCATTGGTAGTTGAATCCTACAGTGATGCCTATCAGACCGATGCTGAACTGGATATCGTGACCACCCTGTGGCCATCCTTCAACTATGGTGAAGCCCCCTGGCACATTCTGGCCATGGGAGCCCGTGCTGATGAAGCTGGTGAACTTGCCTTCTCTGCTGAAAAAGCCGATGCCAAATCCACCGAAACCGCTACAGTCGAATGGTTCAGCCAGATTGGTGGACCCAGCCTCGAGATCGTTTCCACATGGCTTGACACCAGTATTGAAGAAGCTTACATTCCTTACGCCAATGTGCTATCTGCTTACATCACTCCTGAAGAAGCTACCGCCCGTTACGAGAATGCAAAAGCCTTCTTTGCTGAATATGGTCACTACAACATTGGTACTGGCCCATACCTCCTGGCGGAAGTATTCCTGACCGAAAAAGTAGCCACCTTGAAACAATTTGCAGACCATGCTGATCTGTCTGACAAATGGGCACAATTTGGTGATCCAAAAGTTGCATCCATCGAAGTTGATGGAGAAGGCAGCGTGGTATTGGGTGGTGAATTCGCCTTTGATGTGTTCGTAACCTTCGAGGGTGAGGCTTACCCGGCTGACGAGATCAAAGAAGTCAAAGGCTTGCTCTATGATGCCACCGGACAAATTGTTCAGGTGCTCGTAGGTGAGTTGGTAGAAGACGGCTATTACACCATCACCGTTCCTGCTGATGTTTCAGCCGCCATGGAAGCCGGCGCCAGCAAACTAGAAGCTGTGGTGGTTCCATTCACCGTAGCTATTCCGTCCTTCACAGCATTCGAATTTGTGACCGTCAAGTAAGAGGTCATTTACTTCGCAAAGCAGTCAAATTGAGTAATAAAGATAGGGGCAAGGCGATCACTCTCCTTGCCCCTTCTTATCCAATTTATGGAGGTAAGATCCTATGGGGTCGGAAGTCGAAGTTATCACACCAAAAGTTGATAAACCAAAAACAGGATTTTCACAAACCCTTTCCAGGGTATTGAAATATTCCGCTATCAGATTACTTACACTCTTTGTCACTGTGGTCATCGCTATTTATTTAACTATCATGATTGCCAATATGGGTGGTTATGTAGATCAGATGATGAAGGCTGAAATCCAGGAACGCATCACTATGCAAATCCAGATAAATCCAGCCTTTAAAACCATGGATCCAGCGACCAGATCACAACTGACTCAGGAAAGAATTCAAACAGAAATTGACCGTTTGAATCTGGACCAACCACTGGTTCTAAGAAGTTTTCGCTTTTTAAAGAACGCATTAACATTGAATCTGGGGAGAGCGCTGTTCCTGTCCAGTGATAGTGGCTCTCGCAACGTTAAAACGATTATTTTGGAACGCATTCCTTATACCCTACTATTAATGGGTACGGCTAATTTAATCTTATTCTTTACCACACTGTTTCTGGCATTGGCGCTGTCCCGAAAATATGGCAGTTTTATTGATAAATTAGTGATCACATTGTCACCCACGTCATCAGTACCCCCCTGGTTTTATGGTATTTTCTTAATCCTTATTTTTGCTGCTGTGCTAAAAATATTGCCGTTTGGTGGTGTGATAGACGCCCCGGTGCCTGAGGATTTTCTGGGACGGGCATTAAGTGTTGGTAGACATTTAATCCTGCCTGCCAGTTCATTAATCCTGGCATCTTTCTTTTTGAGCATTTATAACTGGCGCACATTTTTCTTAATTTATTCCAGTGAAGATTACGTCGAGACTGCCAAGGCTAAAGGCCTGCCATCTCGCGATATCGAACGTCGTTATATTTTACGCCCGACTTTACCCACCATCATTACATCGTTCGCCTTGTTATTAATTGGCCTCTGGACGGGAGCTATCATCACGGAAACGGTATTTCAGTGGCCGGGTTTGGGTAGAATTACCTATCGGGCGATTGGATTGTACGATACTCCGGTGATTGTCGGCACCACCATTATTTATGCCTATTTGTTGGCAATCACTGTATTCTTACTCGATTTTGTGTATGCTCTAGTGGATCCCAGGGTTAAAATAGGTGGAGGTAGTTCATCATGAAGCAATTTAAAAATAACCTCCGGGAACTTCTTAAATATCCATCCGCCATTCTTGGTGGCATAATCGTACTGGCATTGATTATTTCGGCCATCGTCGTGGTCGTCACCATCCCATATGATGAAGCGATTGCAACCTGGCGTGGTGGTGAAGAGCTGGTTGGAAAAAACCCTCGTACCGTACCCCCAAAATGGTTTAACTGGTTCAGAACTGATAAACTGGTAGAGTCCTTTGATATGGTAGAAGGGGATGAAGGGGTCACTGTTACCGAAGAGACAACCGAAGGTGGTACGCTGATTAAAACCACTACGTTTGCCTTTGATCATGTGTACAAAACTTTCCCCACTGAATTAACCGTGTACTTTACATCCGAATATCAAGAAAAACAACCTTTTGTTTCTTTAAAATGGATTACACCAGATGGCACCGAAATCAAAATCAATAATTTTGCCATTGGCAAAACTCATACGTATCCGATTAATCAGGAGGAGAAGTTAAAGAAACGCCTGGGAAATGTTGCCCCGGTGGTGGGTTTATTCCTGGATCCTGAATCTGAATCAGAAACCCAAACGCCTGTTCAGGGAACTTATCAACTGGTTATCGAACAAATAGTTTTTGAGCCTGATTCTACGGTTCAACCTGAATTTGTTTTATTAGGTGAAGTGTTTGGATGGGCAGGTACCGATCACTTACGACGTGATTTGTTGTTACCTATCCTTTGGGGTATTCCAATTGCTCTAGCATTTGGATTGTTGGCTGCTCTGGGAACCTCGTTATTAACCATGATTTTCGCAGCCATTGCCACCTGGTATGGTGGTATCATCGAAGGTTTGATTCAGCGCATTACTGAAATCAATATCGTATTACCCTTCCTCTCGATCTTGATTATGATCGGTACATTTTATTCCAGAAGCATCTGGACGATTTTAGGCGCAACGGTGGCATTGAGTATCTTCACCGGAGGTATTTTGACTTACCGGGCGATCTTCAAGCAGGTCAAGGAATCCACCTATATCGAAGCAGCCAGAGCCTATGGTGCCAGTGATAAACGCATCATTTTCAGGTATCTGATCCCCAGAATCATTCCCTTACTATTGCCTGGATTGGTTTCCGCTGTACCCTCTTTCGTGTTCCTGGAAGCTTCTCTGGCATTACTCGGACTGGGTGATCCAGTACTGCCCACCTGGGGAAAAACGATTAATGAAGCATATTATAATGCTGCTCTGTACCGCGGCTGGTATTATTGGATTGTTCAACCAGCTGTTCTATTAATGATTACCGGTCTGGGTTTTGCCTCTTTAGGTTTTGCACTGGATCGTGTCTTTAATCCACGTTTGCGAGGTATGTAAGAAATGAAAGATAATAATACATTATTGCATGTGGAAAATCTGAAACTCTATTTCAAAGCCTCAAAGGGCATTGTGCAGGCTGTGGATGGCGTGGATTTTGACTTACCCAACAACAAAGCCGTGGTCATCATTGGTGAATCTGGCTGTGGTAAGACTTCCATGGCAAAAGCATTGCTACGTCTGTTACCACGTAATGTTGCGGAATACTCCGGAAAAATTCTACTCAATGGCGTTGACACCATGACGATGAGCGATGAGAAATATCGCACGGATGTACGCTGGGTGCGTATGTCCATGGTGCCACAGGCTGCTATGAACTCCCTAAACCCGGTTTTAAAGGTTGGGGATCAGGTGGCAGAACCGATCATTGTTCATCACAGTGTGCCTAAAGAACAAGCTCTGGAACAGGCTAAGACCATGTTCCAACGGGTAGGTGTGCCGGTAGATTTTCTGCATCGTTATGCTTTTGAATTAAGTGGTGGAATGCGCCAACGTGTCGCCATTGCCATGTCATTGGTGACTGTGCCTGATCTGGTTATCCTGGATGAGCCGACCTCAGCGCTGGATGTGTTGACCCAGGCGAACATCATGAACCTGTTGAAACGCATCAAGAAAGAAATAGCCACCAGCTTTATTCTGATTACACATGATATATCAACATCCAGTGAACTGGCGGACAACGTGGTGGTCATGTATGCCGGGCAGATCGTTGAGGTCAGTGATAATCGCCGTTTCTTTACTGCCCCATTGCATCCCTATTCAGCCAAATTGATGGCATCAGTTCCTCGCTTGCGAGGTAAGGAACAGCCTGATTTCATCACCGGCCAACCCCCCAGCCTTATTAACCCACCGACAGGTTGTCGCTTTGCTGAGCGTTGTCATAAACGCTTTAGCAAATGTTCTGAGGAACCACCGACCGTCAATGTGGATGGTATCCTGGTAAAGTGCTGGTTATACACATGAGACAGGGAGATCAAATGGCTGCAACAAAAAATAAAACACAAAAGAAAGAATTCCGACCCGTCAGTCCAGATACGTTACTCTCCGTTCAGGATCTGCACGTATGGTTTGAGCTTAGAAAATTTGGATTTGGTCATGCCGGCTATGTGCGTGCGGTAGACAACGTCAGTTTTGATCTGAAACGCAAGGAAACCATTGCATTGGTGGGTGAAAGTGGTTGTGGAAAATCCAGTCTGATGAAAACCATCCTGGGTATCAACGTTCCGACCAAAGGCGATATTCTTTATGAAGGACGTCCGATGACCAGTTTCTCCCGAAAAGAACTGAATTGGTATCGTTCTAAGGTGGGTTATGTGCAACAGGATCCCTATGGAGCGCTGGCACCGTTCATGAATATTAAGACCATCATGGAAGAGCCCTTGATTGTGCATGGTGTCAAAGATAAAAAAGAGCGTTTAGATCGCATCTATAAAGCCTTTGAGGAAGTAAAGTTAACACCGGTGGATGAATTCCTACCCAAATTCCCACATATGCTCAGCGGTGGACAACAACAACGTGTGGTCATTGCGCGCGCCATGATTTTGAATCCAACACTGCTGGTGGCGGATGAACCCGTTTCCATGCTGGATGCTTCAGTGCGCGTCGAGATTTTGAAACTGCTGCGTGGTTTGCAGGAAGCACATGATCTGGCTGTTATCTATATCACACATGACCTTTCGACAGTACGTTATTTCTCAGAACGAATCTTTGTCATGTACGCTGGCAAAGTGATTGAAAAAGCGAACGTCGATGAACTGGTCATGAATGCACAGCATCCATACACGCATGCCTTACTGGCTGCGACTTCTGATCCAGACGCCAAGAACGTGGATGAATACCAGGATGTTCCACCTGGTGAACCTCCCAGTCTGGTGAAACCACCAGCGGGTTGTCGTTTCCATCCGCGTTGTTCCAAGATGATCCAGGGTGTTTGTGATGTGAAGGAACCCCCGGAATTTGAACAAATCAAAGATCACTTTGTGCATTGCTGGTTGTACGAATGAAAAATGTCACGCCAGTTCGGTTAATATTAATAGGCATCCTGCTGGCTTTGCTGGGCGTGGTATTACCGTTCTTAATGGTGATGAAGGTAATTGAATCTACTTTCTTTTTAAATTTCTTTTCTTTTATCCTTTCATTAATGGGTGTGGTGATCGGTGTAATCGGATCAGCTTACTACGTCCGTATCAATCGTGGCGATAAATAATTTTTCATTCTACTTGAATTCAAAAAACATTCCGGCCCACTGGAGTGTTTTTTTATTCATGGCTGCTTCTGCTATAATCAATATTAATTTCACCGATTAAAATTCTCATTTAATCAACTTCCAAAAGACTGGAAGGAGTGTAAAAAAATGGCAAAAAGAAAAGTATTAATCATTGATGATTCGTTTGATATTACCAGGGTATTAAAATCTGCTATCTTTACCCTGGACCCTGACATTGATGTGATGGTTACCCCTTCTGCGGAAGAAGCCATGCTGGAAATATCAAGAGAAAAACTGGATTTGATCATCACGGATATTCGTTTGCCTGGCATATCCGGTTTGGAATTGTTAAGAAAAATTCGTGACCGGCATCCCAACGTAAAAATTGTCATGATGTCCGGGATCACCGATCGGGATATTGAAGAGAAAGCACGTGATGCTGGTGCGAATATTTTCCTGCGTAAGCCAATCGAAATGCCATTATTTCTGAATACGATCAGCTTGATATTAGAATTGGGATCTTCTGGTGAAAATCCAGAAGTTCCCATGATGCCTGAATTTGAATTGCTGAATGAAAATGATTATGAAAAAAGCCTGGCGGACTCTCTGGCTTCCTTACGAAAAGAAGTAAATGCCAGCCATGTCTGGTTGCTAAGTGAATATGGCCGGCTGGTAGCTCAATCTGGTGAGAGCACACTCGCTGATTTCGAATCGCGCTGGGCGCCATTGATCATGCCCATCATGTCTGCGTCTGATACATTCATGCAAAACATAGAAGGCAAGCAAGCAGACCAGGCTGTTCTCAGCTTTGGCTTCAAGGATTACAACCTGTTTATGTCTCCTGTGGGCGATTATGCCGTGGTTCTGCGGGTTCCTGCGGGCAGGGGCACACAACGCATTCCATTGGTGGTCGATAGCATGCTGGAATATCAGGGTGAAATCATGCAAATATTGAACCGCATGGGCGTGTTGCCGATCACTCAAAGCGTGATGATACCGGTCGAAGAAAACCTCAATTTCGTACGTGAAGTTGATGGGGATGATGAAGATGATGTTTTCAAAGCCTTGTTAGAGGCTAAAACTGAGATACCCGGTGTGGATAAATTCTGGGATGAAGCGGATATTGCCAGGACGTATGACCTGGATAATCCTGAAATCCTGACTTTTGACCAGGCTGCCAAACTCGGTCTGGCGCCTGAGAATGATGAGGAAGAATAGTTTTTTCTGGTAGAATTATTAAACTTGTGTTAGAATCGTTCCTTGCTTGAGAGCACTGGGGCGTGGTGCAATGGCAGCACACCAGACTTTGGATCTGTGGATCCTGGTTCGAGCCCGGGCGCCCCAGCCTTATTTTTTTGAAAGAAAGCAATGCGCTCTAAAAGAAAAAAACCTAAAAGTACCATTATTGACTCAGTTGAGCTTTCTATTTCATGCCTGCATGTGATACGAGGCTCTTTTGATTTAAAACCGTGGTGCTTTTTGGGGGAAATTCCACACAATATCGATCATGGGAGACGTAGGGTATGAAATTAGCATCGATTGTTCTGGCGGCTGGTAAAGGAACGCGCATGAAATCCAATCTTCCCAAAGTTTTACACCAGGTATGTGGAAAACCGATGGTTCACTATGCTGTCAACGCAGCCCAAATGAGTGGTGCAGAAAAGATAGTGCTGGTCATTGGGCATGGTGCAGAAGAAGTGCAAAAATATCTGGGAGAGCGGGTAGTGTATGCCCTCCAGCAGGAACAATTGGGGACCGGTCATGCCGTTCAATCTGCTTTACCGGCCATTTCGGAGGATTACGATACGATTTTAGTGACTTATGGGGATATGCCATTATTAACCGAGGGAACGCTTCAAAAATTATTGCAAACGCAGGCGAAAAACAGCGGGCCTGTGTCAATGGTTACTATGATTTCGGAAGACCCCAAAGGGTTTGGCCGCATCATCCGGGGGATGGATGGGTCGGTTGTTGCGATTGTGGAAGAAGTCCAATGCACCCCGGAACAATTAGCCATTCAGGAATTGAATGTTGGAGCCTATTGTTTTGATGCAAAGTGGCTCTGGCAGGCGTTGAAACGCTTACCACTCTCCCCTGAAGGTGAATTTTACCTGACGGATGTGGTGGGCATTGCGGTTCAGGATGGTTTACGGGTGGATGCATTGACGGTAACTGATAATCAGGAAGCATTGGGGATTAACACCCGTGTGCATCTGGCGGAAGCGGAATCCGTGATGCGCCAACGAATATTGAAAAACTTGATGCTGGAAGGCGTGACCGTGGTTGACCCTGCCAGCACGTATGTGGAAGCCAGCGTAAAGATCGGCATGGATACCATCCTGCAGCCCAACACGTTTTTGCGTGGAAATACGGTTATCGGTGAGAATTGCGTGATTGGTCCCAATACGATCATCACCGATTGCCAGGTGGGGAATCGCTGTTCGATCCTGGCGGTGGTGATGGAGAAAGCGATTGTGGAAGATGGGGTCGATATAGGGCCCTTCGCCCGTCTGCGCAAAGGGGCGCATCTGGGCCCCGGTGTGCATATGGGAAATTTTGGAGAGGTCAAGGATTCCTATCTGGGTGCAGGGACGAAAATGGGACATTTTTCTTACATTGGTAATGCTACCATTGGCAAAGATGTCAATATTGGCGCTGGAACGATCACCTGTAATTATGATGGAGAGAAGAAGCACCCAACGGTCATTGGTGACCGGGTGTTTATTGGCAGTGATACGATGCTGGTAGCACCGCTCACGATCGAAGCAGATGCCAAGACAGGCGCAGGTGCGGTGGTGACACACGACGTGGCAGCCGGAGAAGTGGTCGTGGGTGTACCGGCAAAACCGATGAGGAAGTCAAAAACAAGTGAATAATTATCTGTGGATTGTATTTTTTGTTATTCTGGGATTGGACCTGTTATTTTCTATCGTCAGATCCAGTCTACTCAATAGCCGTCCAATGCAATTGATTGGCATGCGCGAGATTGACCCGAAAGGGGTTGAGCTGGCATTATCTGTGCTGGAAAAGAAACGCTTACGTGTTTCTTTACGGATCAGTATGATCTTGATGCACTTTATCATCAGCGCATTTATCTACTTTATTTTCATGAGCTTAATCCCACAAATGGCGATCTGGCTCGTATTTGTAATGATCATTCTGGCAGCATTTCTCCTATTGTTGGTAGAATTTGCCTTGGAAGGTCTGGTGCTGCATGCACCTGAAAAATGGGCGATTCGATTTGCCTGGCTGGGGGATGCAATGCGCTTTGTGTTTTCACCAGCGGCAGCTTTGATGATGGCGGTGTTGGGTTCTTCCGAGAATTTGCAACAACGTTTGGGACCTGTGACAGAAGAAGAAATTCGAACCTGGGTGAATACCGATCAGGGCGATAGTGGACTGGAAAAAAATGAACGTGAAATGATCTACTCAATCTTTCAGTTTGGCGAGACACTCTGCCGAGAGGTCATGGTACCGCGCATCGATATTACCGGATTGGAAGTAAGTGCGACTGTTCAGGAAGCGATTGATGTCTTAACAAAATCGGGGCATTCACGTGTTCCCGTTTATGAAGAGACAATCGACGATATCATCGGTCTGCTGTATGCCAAAGATTTATTACGCACGGACCTGACCGAAAAAGAAAAAACAGAAGTACGTCCTTTCTTGCGAAAAGCCTATTTCATTCCCGAGTCGAAGAATGTGGATGAATTACTGCGCGAAATGCAGGCGCAGGGCGTTCATATGGCGATAGTGGTGGATGAATATGGCGGGACAGCAGGGCTGGTGACATTGGAAGATATCGTCGAGGAAATCGTTGGTGAAATCCGCGATGAGTATGATCAGGCCGAAGAACTGGAATTTCAACAAATGTCTGAGGATGAAGTCGTCTTCTCCGGACGCATTGATCTGGATGATGTTTATGATATTCTGGGTGTTGACCTGACTGAGGATATGGCTGATACGCTGGGGGGTTATATTTATGGCCAGATTGGCCGAGTGCCTGTAGGCGGTGAGCAGATCAAAGTGGATGGCTGGCTGTTGACGGTCTCACAGGTCAGTGGCAGAAGAATCCGCAAGGTTTTGGCAAAGCGCGTAGGTCATATGCCAGAAACGGAGCAAAGCGATGCAGATTAATGAAGAACAAAAAGAAACACTCATTCAGACGGCTATGACAGTGCGGCATTGGGCTTATGTGCCTTATTCGCATTATCCGGTAGGCGCAGCAGTTCTAACGACATCGGGAAAGATCTATGATGGTGTAAATATTGAGAGTGCTGCATTTCCCACTACGATGTGCGCAGAGCGCGTGGCAATTTTTAAGGCAGTCTCTGAAGGAGAACGGGATTTTGTGGCTATCGCGGTAGTAACCGATAATGCTGGTAGCCCATGTGGCGGATGCCGGCAGGTGATGGCAGAATTTGGTCTGGAAACGATTGTCTTGATTGCTGATGGTGAGGGGAATATCAGCCAGGAAACGACCGTATCCGGCTTGCTTCCCGGTGCCTTTACGCCCAAAGATTTACCGTCTCTATAAAGGAAAAAGATGACTTCGCGTGAACGCAGTCGCCGGGTGGATGCATTGATTTTGCGCCACCAACGCTGGGGGGAAGCCGATCGACTGTTAACCATTTTTACACGCGAATATGGAAAATTGCGGATTGTAGCCAAAGGGGCACGCAAGACCACCTCCCGCAAAGCCGGGCATCTGGAACCCTTCATGCGTTCTGCCCTGCAACTGGCTCAGGGGCGGGATCTTTGGATCGTCACGCAAGCCGATACCATTAATGCGTTTTTACCCATTCGGGATGATCTGCAGCTGATGGGCATTGCTTCCTATGTGATTGAATTGCTGGATAAATTTACCTACGAAGATGGAACCAATCCACCATTGTATCGGTTGGCAGTGGAGACACTCGAGCGGTTATGTGCTGGCGACCCGGTTTTTGTGGTACTGCGATTTTATGAAATGCGTTTGTTGGATATTTTGGGATATCGACCGCAGTTGTTTCAATGCATCGGCTGTCAGGAAGAGATCAAAGCCGAAGATCAATATTTTTCAGCACTGGTGGGTGGGGTGATCTGTCCACGATGCGGGCATAAATATGAGGACGTGCGAAAAATCAGTGTTGCCGCTCTGAAATACCTACGCCATTTTCAACGCAGCACTTACAAGGAAGCGCTGGCGGCAACACCGGCAGAAAGTGTAATGCAGGAAGTGGAGAGAATCATGCAGTGGTACCTGACGTATCTTTTAGAAAGAGCCATTAATTCTCAGGTTTTCCTGCAACAGATTCGGAAGGACACGGCTGATTGATTGGTCTGAATACTGGATGATTTATTATAAAGTCAAAAGTAAACTGCAATTCTTTAGTGCGGACGGGAGATTGAGGACTGCGCGGTGCATTGCACCTTGTAATGGAGAAACCAGGAGTCTGGAAAGGTGCAATGCACTTCAGGCATATTGATGGACGGGATATTCTTCTGAAGATCGTGTGAGCTGGTTAATCCCTAAGCGCAATGCACCAAAAGATCGACAAGGTGCGATGCACTTAGGGATAAAGAGTATACATCAATCGGAAATTTACGATCGGGAATCCAGAATCCAAAAGTGCGTTGCACCTCTTCGATTCGGACCGGAGTCGGAAGACAGGGGATGGAGGATGCGCACCACTCCCGCAGCAAAAATCTGAACTGGGATTTACAGGATTTTAAGTATATGTTTCGCATGGAATTTTTTCCATTTGAACATAATTGGTTCACAGCGTCTCGTGTCAGGATTTACAGGATTACCCCTGGTGCATTGCACTTCTGGTATTTTGAATGTAAGTTCCGTATAGCCAAATTAAATTTTCGGTACAAATTGAAGTTATAAAAAGCAAAGGATGTTCTTTGAGCTACATAGTCTGCTATAATATCAGCATGACAGATATGATTCACCGGACAGCCCTGGATTTACCACCTGAAGAATGGAAGAAGTATCAGCCTATACAGGCGATTCTCCAACGACAGTCCGCTACCCAATCTAAACTCGAACGTCGCCGTAAACAAGCTTTGCAAGTAGCCCGACAGGCGGCATCATTGTTGCGTAAAGAGTTTGATGCCAGAAAAGTAGTGTTGTTCGGTTCTCTGGTGATCCACGAGGACTTTACTTTATGGTCTGACATTGACCTGGCAGTTTTTGGGGTACCTGCCGATCGATTTTATGCCGCCATTGCTGCGATTTCCGGGTTAAGTGCAGAATTCAGAGTTGACCTGGTTGATGCTGAAGCGTGTAAAGCCTCGTTACGTGATGCGATTGATCGGGACGGGATTGCACTGGATCCAGCTACCACCCGACTTCAAATGGTTCTTGAAATTACTGAACTAGAATAAAATTTACGCAGGTAGAGCGACCTGTTCCACCAACACACCATCCGACATACTCCAAACCTTATCCGATCGCTCGGCGATCTCCAGGTTATGGGTGACCACCACAACACAGTAGCGTTGCTGGTGAGCCAATTGCTGCAGTATCTCGATTACGTTTTCTCCATTAGCTTTGTCCAGGTTGCCGGTCGGTTCATCGGCCAAAATCACTCTGGCACCACTCGCCAGGGCACGTGCAATGGCCACCCGCTGCTGCTCCCCACCGGACAGGTTGGATGGATAGCGTCTGTGCTTTTCAGATTCGATTCCCACGGATGCGAGCAGTTCTCTTGCTTTTGCCTTTGCATCCGTTTTGGAGATACCATTCAATTCCATCGGGAAACAGACATTCTCCAGCACCGTCAGTAGTGGAAACAGGTGAAAAGCCTGAAAAACCATGGCAACCCGTTCCCGACGGTATTGATCCAGGTCCATGTTGGCAAGGTTTTCCCCATCCAGGAGGATTCTTCCTTCCGTTGGCTGATCCAACCCAGCCATCAGGGAGAGCAGGGTGGTCTTCCCGCTGCCGGAAGGGCCAACCACAGCGCTAACCTTTCCACTGCCAAACATGCAGGACACGTTATTTACAACTTTACGATCTCCATTTTTATATTGGTAACTAACCTCTTCCAGTTTTAAAGTTGACATGCTCTCTCCTTATTCCTTGACCTGTAACAGTTCCAATGGTTTTTTATTGGTGACCATGATGGCACCGGAGATTGACCCAATCAAAGCCCCCAGCAGATACAGACCCGCGCTAGTTAACAATGATCCAATTGTGACCTGTCCTGTAGTCGACCACAAAAGGGATGTGATTCCCAGGCTGATGATGACACCGATCATCGAAAGGATCACCGGTTCAATGAACAATGCCAGCCGTACGGAACTGCGGGTGGTCCCGAGAATACGCAGGATAGCCGCTTCGCGCGTGGCTTGCAGGAGCATTAAGAAGCACAGCCCTGCGCCAACCAGCACTGAAACGCCAATCACCACCGGATAGAGCACCTCCAGCAAGGTGATGTTTTTCTCCAATTGGGCGACCACGATCCTCAATTCCTCGTCCCAAACCACCAATCGGATTTCTCCGTCGTAAAGGCTCATTACTTCTTCCATATCGGCCTTAAATTGAGAAAGCTCCCTGTTCCTGGCTGGATCAAGGACAAATTGCGCCACGGTGTATGTGAGCCGGCTTCCTTCCAAAGATTCCAACAATGAGAGAGGGATCAGGATATATGCCCCACCTGTGGTGTTGAGCGAATTTGCTTTGATGGTTGCATTGATTGTCTCCAACCCACCGGCATATTGCCCAATGATGAGACAGTTATAGGAATAACCAAAACCGGTGATCTCAACCACCTCGCCCAGGTGGAGGTCAAATTGCTCAAGCAGTGTTGTCGGAAAAATAGCAGGGATACCTTCGCTTCGGATTTCTGCCTGGGTCCAGGTTTTTGCGAAGCGGTCCATATCCCAACCTGCTATAAACTTCAGAGAATCCGGGTTTGCCAGCCCATCATAGAATGTTTCCGAACTGTCAAAGGCGTAGACGCGGAAGATGCTATCAGAACCAATTACACGTGAGGAACCTTCTCTTTTCATTCTGAACCAGACTGTATCAGCTTCCAACATGCTGGCTTTCACATATCCACTGGCTAAAACGTCATCGATTGTTGTCCGGTAAATGAAGCCATCCCCGATATCATTAATGTCCTTTGTTGTAGAACTGGTCTTTAAAAGATCGGCTTCCACTTCGGCGGTGTTATAGAGGTGGTCCACTTCCAAGCGGCTGCTTTTTAAGGTCTGCTGGATCCAACCGGTGGCAAGTACAAACCCCAGGGCAATCACCAGGGTCAACAGTGATTTCAGCGGGGACCGCAGGGTATGATGGAGCACATACTGCCCCAGGGAAGAAGGTGTGTATTTTTGTTTACCTTCCGTGTCAAACCTGACTGCTGTCAGGAGTGGCTGTGGGAGGGCTTCGCCAGCACGCTCACTGACCTGGTCTGCATTGACCGCCGGTAAGGGCTGTGCGGGTTCGTCGGTTTTGGTTTGTTTTTGCCGGTTTGATTGTTTAGCAACATTCCCCTGGAGCAGTTCGAAGACCGGTTTGCCGGCCAGAGAAACGGCTCCCAACCAGGAAAATAATGCCAGAAGGAAGATTGCGCCAGCACATAATCCAACCAGGGTGAAGATACTGAGTTCAGTTGAAGGGGTGACCCCGCTTGGCGTTGGGAGGGAGGACAGGGTTTCCCCGGCTTGATCCAGAGCATAGGTCCAGGAGGGAATCCCACCGGCGATGATCCCGAACCCACCCAGCAGCAACAGGGGTAAAACAAACTGGTGGTTGGCTTGCCGGGTGGGGACCCCCAGGGCGCGCAAGATGGCATATTCGCGTTTGTGTTGCATCTGATACAGGAAAACCGCCAGGATAAAAGCCACGACCATTAACACCCCGAAGACCAGCAGGTCTGATGATAGAGACCTACGGATGGGGGTTACCGATGCCCAGTAGGCTTCCCCGTTATTCTCCAGCATGGTCAGGCGAATGCCCATCTCCTGAAGAGGTTCTTTGAATGCATCCACAAACTCACTCTGATGGTCTGAAGAGTTGAGCACAAAATTGTAATTGCTTTCATATTTGAACTGATCCTGCATGGTTGAGGTAAAACCGGGGCGTAGACTATTCGCGGGTATGTAAGCGATCGCGGCATTGCCACTTGCCCTGGCATAAATACCGACGATGGTAAAAGTATCCTGGTAGGTAGGATAGCTCCTCCAATTATCCGCATCCACCCCATCCCGAATACGCCCGTAATAGGTATCGGTCAATGACCGGAAAGTAAATTCCAGTTTATCTCCCAACTGTAGCTCATTCAGCCTGGCTAATTCCTCGGGTATGACTATGACTTTATTTGCATTAAGATTATCCTGGTGGTTGAGCCAGCGACCTTCGAGCAGGTAATAAACCCGGGCGGATTCCTGCATTTGCGGCATGGCGCTCATATCCGCGGTGGTATAAATCCATTGCGTGTGCAGGTTCTCGTTTAAAATATCGATCTGATTCTTAATTGATGCCAGGGCTGGGTCACAGAAATCGATACTTTCTCCATCCCCCAATTGGATAAACCAGTGCTGTTTGCCATCCAGCGGTTTGATTTCAAACATATTATCAAATAATCTAAAAGTTTTCCCTCCCAAATTTTCCCAGCCGCGGATAAAATATCTTTGACCGACCGCCATTTCATAGATGAACGGAATGGAATCCGGATAATCTTCGGATATAAAGTTATATTTGATCGTCCTGCCTTCAGAGACATAGTCCGGATGGCCGGCAAACAGGGTATCGATATGAAAATCCAGGTAATACCCCAGCGATTTTCCACTCTCGGTCACAACCTCTTCTTTTTGGGTTAACTCCCCGATGAACCACATATCGGTCATATGGACATTCGGCCATTGATTCTCAGGATAGGCACTGGTAAGAGACGCACTGTTGGAAATTCTATTATTTGGAACAAATATTTGATACATGACCCCGGAAACGATCTCACGCTGGTCACCATACGCAAAATAAGGGCTGGTGCTGATCAGGTCAATTCCAGCGGAAATATTCCCCAGGATCGGGTCTTCATTATTCTCGAGTGTACCGATCGAGCGGTAATAACTGCCCAGGACTCCCGTTTCACGCTGGATTAAAATGAATTGGACCGCTTTGGTGATAAAACCAAAGGTAATTAAACCAAATAAAACCAGTAATAAAAACGACCGGACGGGTTGACGAAGTGTAGATTTCAGAAATACGTTTGGTTTAGACATTTGGTTTATTTCCAATTGAACTTATTCTTTTTGACCAATATTTCCCGTGGAAAGATAAACCTGTTCGAAGAGCTAAAGGGCTCTCCAGTTGGACCGATAAGAATTTCAATTTATTTATAAAAGTTAAAAGAGGAATTTAGTAATTGTTATAAATTATTGGTTATATAAAACCAACTCGTTCCGGATATTTATGGATTCCATGTTATCCCGATCTAAAGAATCTTTAAGTATCCATCCTGATTACCAGTATAGCAAATTTTGTTTTGCCGTTCAAGAAACTTTGGGTGAATCGTTAGAACTCTCGAAAACGAATTAGTTTATGAGGTTTAAGAAAATTTAATGCTATTTAACTATTTAGATAGCATTAATCCAGATATAGTTTTGTAAATCCAGTCATCGCAAATTAGATCACTCGAAATAGAATCCACCAAACTAAGGGATGCGACAATAAAATGCGTTGCAAGCCGATTGATTGGTATAATTGCTACACGATTTAATGATTTAACTGCGATGTTTTGCACAACAGTTTCGTTTGGAGGAGTATGAGCCTGGATTTCCAATCCATCATTTTAAAATTACAACAATTCTGGAATGACCAGGGTTGTCTGATCTGGCAGCCTTACTATACACAGGTGGGTGCCGGTACCATGAATCCAGCTACCTCATTACGGGTATTGGGACCGGAACCCTGGAATGTGGCTTATGTGGAACCATCCGTTCGCCCGGATGACGGCCGTTATGGGGAGAACCCAAACCGTTTACAGATGCACACCCAATTCCAGGTGATCCTGAAACCTGATCCGGGCAACCCACAGGAAATTTATCTGAAATCGTTACAGGCTCTGGGTGTCAATCCGGCGGAACACGATATCCGCTTTGTGGAAGATAACTGGGAATCACCGGCATTGGGCGCCTGGGGTCTGGGGTGGGAAGTCTGGCTGGATGGCCAGGAAATCACCCAGTTCACCTATTTCCAGCAGGCGGGGGGCATGCCCATGGAGCCTGTCTCGGTGGAAATCACCTATGGTCTGGAACGCATTGCCATGGCGTTACAAAAAGTGAACAACTTTAAGGACATTCAATGGAGTCCCGATCGCACCTATGGGGATGTGCATTTGAAAGGAGAACAGGAACACAGCAAATATTACTTTGAAGTGGCGGATGTCACCCGTTTGCGCCAGATGTTTGACCTGTTCGAAGCCGAAGCAAACGAAGCACTGAGCCAGGGATTGGTCTTGCCTGCCCATGATAGTGTCCTCAAATGCTCGCATACATTTAACGTGCTGGATACGCGTGGCGCGGTAGGTGTCACCGAACGACAGGCTTTGTTCTCCCGCATGCGCGAAATTTCGCGCAAGGTGGCAGAAGCTTATTACAAACAACGCGAAGAAATGGGTTTCCCCTGGAAGACCAAAAATACTGAGGCGAAGGAAGCTGTCACGCAAGCAGAAGCCATTATTGTGGACGTTGATCAACTCTCTGGCACAGCACCATTATTGTTCGAGATTGGCTGTGAAGAATTACCGGTAGGCGATCTCAAATCTGCTCTCAACCAACTCGACGAACGAATACCAGCCCTACTGAATGACTTACGCTTAGCGCATACTGATGTGCAGGTGTTTGGTACACCGCGTCGTCTGGTCGTATCGGTGGACGGACTGGGGTTAAGGCAGGCTGATCTGGTGCAGGTCGTCAAAGGTCCGCCGGCTGATCGCGCTTTTAACCCGGATGGAACGCCTACCAAAGCCGCTGAAGGTTTTGCACGTGGAAAAGGGGTGGATATCTCGGAGTTGAAGGTTTCTGAAATCGATGGCGGTCGCTATGTCATTGTGCAGGTTGAGCAACCGGGACGTGCAGCCATTCAGGCGCTGGCGGAAGCGCTTCCCACTGTGATTGCCAATTTAAAATTTGATAAATCCATGCGCTGGAATGAGTCTAATGTGGCTTTTTCCCGTCCGATTCGCTGGCTGTTGGCGATGTTGGGTGATCAACTGATCCCGTTCCAATATGCTGGACTTACCAGCAGTTTGCAAACGAGAGGGTTGCGTTTTCTGGAACCGGAAATCGTTTCCATCGAAAATCCAACTGAATATTTTAAGGTGTTGCAGAAACAGAACATCCTGATTGATCCAATCAAAAGAAGAACAGAAATCGAACAACAGGTAAAAACAAAAATCAGGGAACTGGGTGGCGCTGAAAACAAGCTGGATGAAGAATTGCTGGATGAAGTCACCATGATGGTGGAATCTCCCACAGCGTTTGTGGGTAGTTTTGAAGAGGAATTTCTGACATTACCACCTGAAGTGTTGATTTCGGTGATGAAGAAACACCAACGCTACTTTCCCGTTTTTGATCTGAACAGCAACCTGATGAAATTCTTTATTGGTGTGCGCAATGGCGATCAACAACATTTGGATCAGGTTATTGATGGAAACGAACAGGTTGTGCGGGCCCGTTTTGCGGATGCAGCTTTCTTCATCAAAGAAGATTTGAAGAGTAATCTGGCTGAAATACGCCAATCGCTTTCTGGATTAACCTTCCAGTTCAAATTGGGCACCATGCTGGACAAGACCGAAAGAATTGAAAAAGTTCTTCCCAATCTGATTAAATTCTTCAACCTGACAGAGATGGAGTCACGGGTTGCCCGTCGCGCAGCTCATTTATGCAAAGCCGATTTGATGACCCATATGGTGATTGAAATGACATCTTTGCAGGGTGTGATGGGACGTTACTATGCCTTAAAGTCTGGCGAGTCCGAAGAGGTAGCCAAAGCGATTTATGAGCATTACCTGCCACGCTTCACCGGTGACCAGATGCCGGGTACACGTCCCGGTATGGTGTTGAGTCTGGCCGATCGGCTGGATACGCTGGCTGGTTTATTCGCGGCGGGGTTGGCACCCAGTGGAACCAAAGATCCCTTTGCCCAAAGACGTGCTGCTCTGGGACTGGTGCAGATGTTGATTGCCTGGGACCTGGATTTTGACCTTCGGGAAGGAATCCAACTGGCAGCATCCGTTTTACCCGTGGAAATGAAACCTGAAGATATGAAAGCCTGCCTGGAATTCATCAATGGTCGCTTGCAGAGCAGTCTGTTAGAACAGGGGTACCGCTATGATGTGGTCGCAGCGGTCCTGGCTGCGCAAGGTCATAACCCGGCAGCAGCCGTGCGAGCTATTCAAACATTGATGGAATGGATCAAACGCAGTGACTGGGAAAAGATTTTGCCCACCTATTCCCGTTGTGTGCGCATTACCCGCGATTTAAAAACTGTATACCCGGTAAGTCCCACGCTATTACAAGAAGACTCAGAACGGGAACTCTATGCTGGGCTTGTTTCAGTTTCCAATTTTGAGCGCAGACCAGGTTCGATGGCTGATTTCTTCCACGTATTTATGCCTTTAATGCCGGTGATCAATCAGTTTTTTGATGAGGTATTGGTGATGACTGAGGATCAGGCAGTCCGGGAAAATCGGTTGGGCATGCTGCAGGGTATTGCCTTGCTGGCACAGGGCGTGGCCGATTTTTCGCATCTGGAAGGTTTTTAGGTTCCTCGCCTGTCACTTCAAAAAAAGCATGAATATGATAGGGCAGAAATCTGCTTTCTGATATAGAATCAAACCGAGGCAAGGATGACAACTGTTGATGAGATTAAGAATCGGATAGACATACTTGATCTGATTTCCGATTCTGTAAAATTACGTCGCTCCGGGAAAAATTATCTGGGCTTTTGCCCGTTCCATGATAACAAGCGCACACCTGCTTTTGTTGTCTTCCCCGATTCTGGCACCTGGCGTTGTTTCGGTCAATGCAATGAGGGTGGCGATATTTTTAAATTCGTCATGAAAAAAGAAGGCTGGGATTTTGCAGAAACTCTGCGCTATCTGGCTGAAAAAGCAGGTGTGGAGCTACAACCCCAAACCGAGGAACAAAAAGAACAGGACGAACAATACGACCGCTACCGTCAACTGCTGGAAGAAGCAGTGACGTTTTACCAGCATCAATTGACCCAGGCACCTGAGGGGAAATATGCCCTGAATTATCTCTTGCAACGCGGTGTCACCCGCGAGACCATTGAAACCTTTGGATTGGGATTTGCGCCAGCTTCCTGGGATGTCACCCACCAATACTTCTTGGGTAAGGGTTACTCTGAACTGGATTTGATCGAATCTGGCCTGGTGACGCAACGCGAGGGCGGTGGTGTCTATGACCGCTTCCGCAACCGCTTGATGTTTGCGATCCGCGACATGGGCGGCAGAATGTCCGGATTTGGTGCCCGAGTGCTGGACCCGGATGATGTGCCCAAATACCTGAACTCTCCCCAAACGCCTTTATTTGACAAAGGTCGTTTATTGTATGGATTGAATCTGGCTCGCAAAGCCATCCGCGCGGAAGATCAGGTGGTGATCGTCGAAGGGTATATGGACGTGATCGTTCCCTATCAGGCAGGTTTCCTGAATACAGTTTCCCCCATGGGAACTGCTTTGACGGAAGATCAAATGCGCCTGTTGAAACGCTTTACCCGCCGGATTGTTCTGGCTCTGGATGCAGATGCTGCTGGTGAGAAAGCCACACTCAGGGGACTGGAAGTTGCCCGTCAGGCATTGGATCACAGCGAAGAGATCAGTTTTAATCCACGTGGTTTACTGCGCTATGAAGCCCGTCTGGAAGCCGATGTGCGTGTTACTACCATTCCGGAAGGCATGGACCCGGATGAGATCGTGCTGCGAGATCCGGAAGAGTGGCGCAAGATTGTGGAATCTGCCAAGCCTATTGTGTTGCATGTGATGGAAACGCTCGCCAGCCAGAAAGACCTGGATGATCCCAAGGTGAAACGGGAAATATCCACACAGGTGCTACCATTAATTGAGGATGTGCCTAACGCTGTGGAACGGGATGCATATCGACAACGCCTGGCACGTTTGCTGAAGGTGGATGAACGCGCATTGGTAGGAGATGGTTCTCCTACACGCAGTGCTTCGACCGTTCGTCGCAGACCCAAAGAACAACAAACTGTAGAAGTTGAAACAATCCCGGTGGCAAAAACCAACGAACTATTGTCAAGATCACTGGAAAAACATTGTCTGCGACTACTCTTGCAGGATCCGGAGTGGCTGCATGTTTTGGATCGGGCTTTACAAAAAAATGGTCTGAATCGCATGGATGTGACCGATTTTGAATATGTCGATTTTCAAATTCTGGCTCGTTTGATCATGCAATCTCTGGAGCAGGATCGTCAGGAACCACAGGCTTATCTCATCGAACATATTCCTGAAGAATTAACATCGCTGGTGGATGAGATGCAGAATGATCCAATGCTGGAAAATAAAATGGCTCAGAAATTGCAGGAAGATTTGATCCGCACATTGATGAAACTACGTCTGGTACGGGTGAATGATGGAATACAGCAAATGCGTTTTCTGATGGAAGAAATGCAGGAAGCAGGTGAAACTGGCATTAATCCATATCAGGAAAATATGATCCATTACACACTAATGAGGTCACGTCTTGACCTGGCATTGGGGCGTGTGATTCAACTTGATTAAAAATAAATTATGGTATAAATATCCTATGCCCAAAAAGAAAACGCCGGAAAAAATAAATACATCTGATCCTGATTTAGAAGTTAGTCGTCCACTGGATGATCATGCAGAAGATCCAAAAGATGATCAACCGGTTGTTGAAAAGAACGTGCAACCCAAACAACGCAAAGCAACCCGTGGGCGAAATAAAAAGAAAGAAACGATTTCATCTGAAAATGAAGATGGTGGAGAATGGAAGGAAGACGATAACGTTGAATCTGAATCTAATTCTGATGAAGACGAAGATGCTATTGATGATCCCATCGAAATTCTCGAAGCTGCCATCTCAGGGGATTTATCAGAAGATCCGGTACGACTGTATTTAAAAGAGATCGGTCGCATTGATCTGCTTGATGCAGACAGTGAATTTCGCCTGGCAGCCCGTATCGAAGCGGAACGATTGCTGGATCAGATTCTAATCCATGTGGATGTAGGAAAGGGCACACCTGGTTACTATACCGCTATTTACGTCACGGTGGTTGATAACTTATATGAATCCTGGAATGCTTTAATGGGGGATGTGGATAGCTATGCAAAGGGCGAAGGACCAGATATTGATCTGGTGCTGCTGGAATCGCAACTGTTACGCCGTTCCTGGCAGGCAGATGAACCTTCGTATTTACGCTCCTATCTGGATAATGGCATGTGGGGCAAAAATTCCGATTGGGATGGACTGGTACAGCATGCCTTCAAAGGCTTTTTGTGTTTATATTTATTACCCATCGAGACATCCAGCAAATTGATTCGTTACCTGCAGGAAAAGAAAAAATTGCCGCGTCGCAGTTCGTTTGATAAATTCTTGCCAACGGAAGATGTACTGACGGTTGAGATGGACCAGGTTCGCTGGCTGGCAGAAGAAGCCAATCAGAGCCTGATTCGTGCCAATTTACGTCTGGTGGTCAGTATTGCCAAACGCTATTTAGGTCGTGGCATATCCTTCCTGGACTTGATTCAGGAGGGTAATCTCGGCTTATTAAGGGCTGTGGCAAAATTTGACCCGACACGTGGATTCAAGTTCAGTACGTACGCCACCTGGTGGATACGCCAATCCATCAGCCGTTATATTGCTGAGCAGGCCCGAACCATCCGCATTCCTGTGCATTTGTTTGAAGCGATCACGCGTCTCTTGCGCGTGCAACGCAACCTGGTACAGAAATTAGGAAGAGAACCCAGCCATGAAGAGCTGGCATTAGAATCAGGCTTTCTCTCGGAGGAGGATGCCCTCGAGATTCAACATTGCCGTAAACTCGATATTCCGATTGACTTTGATTTGCAAGCACGCTGGTTGGCAGCGACTGCCAAAGTACAACGTATCCTGCAATCGGCTGAAGAACCGGTTTCATTGGAACGCCCGGTAGGTGATGAAGATAGCAGCCAGTTAGGTGATTTTATTGAAGATGACGATGCACTCGAACCAATGGACGCCGCAGCGCGTGAGATGTTACGTGAACAGGTGCAAAATGCCCTGGGAGCTCTCTCCGAACGCGAGCGACAGGTATTGGAGTTACGCTTTGGTTTGATTGACGGCAAAGATCACACATTGGAAGAAGTCAGCCGGTATTTCAATGTAACCCGGGAACGCATCCGCCAGATTGAAGCCAAAGCATTAAGAAAGTTGCGTCATCCCACCCGTAGCCGGCACTTACGCGAATACCTATCCTGATATCCAATCAAATCTGACGAGATCATTGATTTGATTTGAAATTCATCCCATGATCTTATCCTACCCTATTTCTGAACACATACTCCTGACGGCAACGGCCATTCTGATTCTGACGCTTCCAGGGCTGGTGTGGATCTTATCCTTTAAAAATGATGGACGTGATGTAGCCGAGCGGCTGGGAGATATGATTGGCTTGAGTATCTCCAGCATGGCAATTCTGGGCATGATCTTCTTTTTTCTGGGTTGGCGTTTTTCCGGGGAATTGATCGTGGTTTTGTTTGTTGTAATGGCAATGGTTGCCCTGTATTTGTTAATGAAACATCAGGCGGACATACAGCGGGTTCATCTATGGTGGCTTTTGGGAACTGGATTGGTATTGTTGCTGGTGATTGCCTTTCGTTTTTATCAGGCAAAAGACCTGGTATTCCCGGCCTGGGTGGACTCCGTGCATCACGTGTTGATCACCCAGAAAATCATTGATTTTGGTGGACTGCCTGTGACACTGGCACCTGAACTAAATGTACCTTTGTTTTATCATTATGGCTTTCATTTAATCGCTGCGTTATTCAGTTGGATCAGTCAATTAGAACCGGTTCAGGCTGTTTTATGGTTCGGGCAGGTAATCAATGGCCTGGTGGCGCTGGGGATCTACCGGTTGAGCAAAGCCTTGTGGCGGAAAACGATTCCAGCAGTTCTGGCAGCGCTATTGGTGGGATTCGCATTTCAAATGCCGGCTTATTACGTGACCTGGGGACGCTACACGTTACTGACCGGTTTGTTGGTGATGTTGCCAGCCATGGCAGTTGCCTATGAACTACTGATGAATGGATTCTCAAAGGAACGTGCTGCACGCTTGCTGGTTCTGACAGCTGGATTGGCATTGGTCCATTACCTGGCGTTGTTTTATTTTGGGTTATTCCTGTTGAGCCTGGTGGTTGAACGTGGGGTAACCTGGTATCGCAATAAAGACCCGCAGGATCGCAAGCTGATCTTTAAGAGTGTATGGTCAATGGCACTGGCAGCTGCAGGGGGAATATTGGTAGCTCTACCATGGTTACTGCGCATGTTGAGCGCTCATGCATCGCAGGTGGGGGTTCAGGTGGTGCTGCCGAATGCAGAGAACCTGAATTCCTATCAGTATATCCTTTACTTACTGGGACCTACCCATAATTATTTTCTCATGGTTGGCGCATTGTTTTGCTTAATATTGGTCTGGTGGCAGCAGAATAGCCGTGGCATGGCCCTTTGGGCGAGCTTGATGGTATTGTTGTCATTACCGTGGGGCTTGCGTTTTGGTCCTTTCCGCCCAGATCACATGGCAATTGTGTTATTCATCCCTGCAGCCATTGTGCTATCTTATGGCTGGGTGTGGTTGTGTGGGGAGTTGCAACGCCGTATTCATCTATTCTTAGGTTTTGCTGTACTGGTGGTAGGCGTTATTGGCATGCTGGGTTGGGGTACCTGGCAGACCAGAAATGTAATCAATGCAGTAACGATTTTAGCTGACCAGTCAGATTGGGTAGCAATCAATTGGATTGATGATAACCTGCCCACAGATGCGAGATTCCTGACCAACACCACTATCTGGCAATACCAGACCTACAGAGGTGTAGATGGTGGATATTGGATTCTGCCGAAAACGGGGCGATTTGCGATTGCCTTACCGGGTTTGTATGGTTATGGAACAACAGAAGAGAAGGCACAATGGGTGAACTGGATGGAAAGGGCGTCTGTGGTGCACGCCTGTGATGATGGTTTCTGGTCCCTGGTCAAAGATGCTCGGCTTTCACATGTATATTTACGAGCAGGGAAAGGCTCATTACAACCGAATGCGATGGTCGCCTGCCCGAATGTAGAAGTGGTTTTTCAGCAGAATGGGGTCTGGATTTATGAGATTCTTGCTACCGAATGATCTGCTTTTTACAAAATTTTTTAAACCACTTCAGTAAAATGTCAATAATTCGAGGAATAAATCAGATCAAAAACCTGACAATTTCCTTGCATTATTTCCTTGAAAGTCGGACAACTTTAAAGTAAACTTAATGACAATCTGGAAGCTCATAAACTCAATTACATGAAGCAAACTGGTTGTCACCGAAAATTAAGTTTTTTTGTCTAATAATTTCTTCTTGGGGATTAAGAAATAGAAAGAATAATCCCTTTGTAAGAGCCTTTATTAACTTGTATAATGTGAAAAATTTTTGTATTGGGTTTGTGAAAATTGCCACCAGACTGTTCGTGTGTTATACTGGAGCCGTCGTAAATTAGACTTTTTTGGTAAGGATTGCCTATGTTGATGGAATTTCTCCCCTTGCTGATCATCCTGCTACTGGCTGTATTTATTGGTGTCTTTGTTGTTGTTTTGGGAAACACTTTTGGTCCCAAGCGACCTGGACAAAGGAAGAATTCACCGTATGAATCGGGAATGGTGCCATATGGGCCTGCTAAAAGACGCATCTCGGTGCGCTACTACCTGATTGCGGTATTGTTTATATTGTTTGATATTGAAGTTGTGTTCCTGGTGCCCTGGGCAGTTGTTATCCGCCAGATAGGTGTGCCAGGATTGGTATTTATGATCATTTTTGTGCTGATTTTAGAGGTAGGGCATTTATATGCATGGAAGAAAGGTGCACTCGAATGGGATTAGAACAAAAAGCTGGAAATATGGGGATTGTTACCACGTCCCTGGAAAAAGCTGTAAATTGGTCACGAACCAATGCGATGTGGCCGATGTTGTTTGGTTTGGCTTGTTGCGCCATTGAAATGATGGCAGCACAGGCAGCCGATTATGATATGAGCCGCTTTGGAATGGAATTAATGCGTGCCAGCCCACGCCAGTCTGATTTAATGATTGTGGCTGGAAGAGTTTCACGCAAGATGGCACCGGTCGTTCGGAAACTGTATGACCAGATGCCAGCTCCAAAATGGGTGATTGCAATGGGTGATTGCGCTGCTTGTGGTGGCATTTTCAACAATTATGCCGTTTTACAGGGTGTTGATGAGATCGTCCCTGTGGATGTATATATAGCGGGCTGTCCACCACGTCCAGAAGCGCTGATTCATGGTGTTTTGACCTTGCATGAAAAGGTTAGAAAAGAAAAGATCAAGGATTGGGCGTAATATGAGCGAACACCTTCAAAATACGATTACCATGATTCAAGCTCGTAACCAGGTTGAATTGGAAGAATTTCGAGGCGAGTACACCGTATTTATTGAACCCGAGAAAATTCAAACCTTCATGCTGGAACTACGAGATCAGCATGAATTTAATATCTGTATGGATGTCACTGCTGTGGATTATTACCCGCAGGAAACCCCACGTTTTCATGTAATTTACCTGTTATATTCAATGCCGCACAATGTGCGTTTACAGGTGCGTACGCGTCTTGATGGAAATCATCCAAAGCTGGACAGTGTGCAGGGGATCTACACCAGCGCGAATTGGAAAGAACGTGAAGTATATGATCTGTTTGGGATTCACTTCACCGGACATCCGGATTTGCGCAGAATTTTGATGCCTGAAGATTGGGTAGGTCATCCATTGCGGAAGGATTATCCCCTGGGATATGAAGAAGTGCAGTTTAGCTTCAATTTTGATGAAATCATGATCAATAAACCCCATCCAAAAGACTAATGGGCTGAGGGAGAAATAAATGACAGATATTCGAGAAGTATCGGTAGATGAGTTAAGACATCTGGTTTCTGACCGTGCCATGTCTGGCGAAACCATGTTACTCAACATGGGACCTCAGCACCCCAGCACACATGGTGTTTTACGACTGCTGTTGGAACTGGATGGCGAAGTGGTTGTGAATGTCATCCCGGATATTGGTTTTCTGCATACAGGTGTTGAAAAAAATGCGGAATCGAAAAATTACCAGCAGGCAGAGGTGATGACGGATCGCCTGGATTACCTCAATCCGATGGGAAACAACCTGACGTATTGTCTGGCAGTTGAAAAATTGACCGAACTGGATGTTCCCCCACGGGCACAGGCAATTCGTGTGATTCTGGCTGAATTGCAGCGCATTTCATCGCATTTATTGTGGCTGGGTACCTCAGCATTGGATCTGGGCGCTATGTCCGTTTTCCTGTATTGTATGCGCGAACGTGAATTTGTGCTGAATATCTTCGAACTGGTTTCCGGGCAGCGCATGATGACAACCTTTATTCGCCCGGGTGGACTGTGGCGGGATGTGCCGGTTGAGTTTGAAGCAACGGTACGTGATTTTCTGAAAGCTATGCCCAGGCGCATCAAAGAATATGATGATTTGTTGGAGAAAAATGAAATATTCCTTGATCGCACCAAAGGAATTGGGATTTTAACGAAAGAAGATTGTTTCCAGTATGGGTTATCCGGTCCTGTGATTCGCGGGTCGGGCGTCGCACATGACCTGCGTAAAAAACAACCTTATAGCGGCTATGACCAATATGATTTCGATATTCCCACCCACCCGGAAGGCGATGTTTACGCCCGGTATCGTGTGCGTGTAGAGGAAATAACCCAATCATTACGGATTATCGAGCAAGCATTGAATAAGATGCCTTATGGTCCAGTACGCAGTAACAATCGTAAGTATGTGCCGCCGCCACGCTCGGAAATTGGTGTGAGTATGGAAGCATTGATCCATCATTTCAAGTTATGGACAGAAGGCTTCACACCTCCTGCTGGTCATGTGTATGCAGCTACAGAATCCCCGCGTGGTGAATTGGGTGTTTATATGGAGAGCAATGGAACCGCCAAGCCATACCGGGTGCACCTGGTAACGCCAACCTTTGTAAATTTACAGGCAATACCGGTTATGAGTAGAAAACATTACATAGCGGACCTGATTGGTATTATTGGATCAATCGATGTTGTTTTAGGAGATTCGGATCGGTGAACAAACTATATAACAAATTCGAAAAAGAAATCCTGGATATATTGGCGCGTTATCCAGCAGAGGGAAAACGTTCTGCTGTAATGCCTTTACTATTCCTGGCGCAACGCGAATCTGGTTATGTTCCCACAGATACGTTGTCGGATATCGCTGAGATCACAGGTATATCAGAGACAGATGTTGCTGCAATCATGGGTTTTTATACGTTGTTCCATGCAGAACCAGCCGGTCGTTATCGCATTCAAATTTGTACAGATTTACCCTGTGCGTTGCGCGGCTCTGAAAGTTATCTGGAGCAGATTTGTGAAAAACTAGGCGTAAAAGAGGGTGAGACCACAGCCGATGGTTTGTTTACTGTCGAAGCGGTGAAATGCCTGGCGGCCTGCCATCGAGCACCTATGTTCCAGTTGCAGGGTGATGGTGAGATCAAATATTACGAAGATCAGAACGCGAAAATCACCATGCAAATTGTGGAAGAAATTCGCCGCAAGGTTGCAGCAGAGCAGGAGGCATAAGATGGAAAAATATATTCTCTTGCGCCACCGTGATGTTCCCGAAATCGATCAACTGGATGTTTATAAAGCCAATGATGGCTTTGTGGCTTTTGAAAAAGTTGTAAAAAGCATGCAACCTGCTGACGTAACCCTGGAGGTCAAGAACTCCGGATTACGTGGCCGTGGTGGGGCAGGTTTTCCAACCGGTATCAAATGGGGATTTTTACCGAATAATTCCTGGCCACATTATGTGGTCGCCAATGCGGATGAGTCTGAGCCGGGTACCTTTAAAGATCGCGAGATTATGGAAGGCAATCCATTTCAGTTTCTGGAAGGTTTAATGATTGCCAGTTATGCCGTGCAGGCAAACCAGGCATATATCTATCTGCGTGGAGAATTCTGGCAGCTAGCAGCTTTTCTGGATGAGAAAATAAAAGATCTGGAGGAAGCTGGTTACCTGGGTGAGAAGATCCTGGGAACGGATTACTCGTTGAAGATCAATACCCATCTGGGCGCTGGCGCTTATATCTGTGGTGAGGAAACAGCACTATTGGAATCGTTGGAGGGCAAGATGGGGCAACCACGCTTGCGACCACCCTTCCCGGCTGCTGTTGGTTTGTATGGGAAACCGACACTGATCAATAATGTAGAAACATTGACCAACGTGCCCATGATCATCCAAAAAGGAGCGGATTGGTACCGGAGTTTTGGCACTGAGCAAAGCCCGGGGGTAAAGATTTTCTCCCTATCCGGATGTGTCAAAAAACCCGGTAATTATGAATTGCCGTTAGGTGTCACCTATCAGGAATTGATCTTTGTGCATGGTGGCGGTATTGTGAATGATAACAAGATCAAAGCTGTGATGTCAGCAGGTGCTTCCTCGGATGTTGTGGTTGCGGATGATTTTTGTCTTGGCACACCTCTGGCTTATGAGACCTGCATGGAACGTATCAAAGCCCCACTGGGTTCAGCTTCGGTGATTGTCCTGGATGAAACCGTGGATATGGCCTGGCTGGTGAGTAAGACAGTAAATTTCTTTAAACATGAATCGTGCGGTAAGTGTACACCCTGTCGTGAAGGGACATTCTGGATGGACAGCCTGACCAAACATATGATGGCGAATGAATCCAGCAGCGAAGATATTGATTTATTACGCAGTGTCGCTTTACAAATGCAAGGCAAATGCCTGTGTGCGTTGGGTGAATTTTCAACCATGGCTGTGGTATCGGCGGTTGATCGTTTTCGCGCAGATTTTGAATCGCATGTGAGGAGTTAATCATATGGCTGATATGGTAACACTGAAAATAGATCAACAAATCGTCACGGTACCTGCCGGGACATTAATTGTGGATGCGGCCAGAAAAGCAGGCATTAACATCCCGGTTTTCTGTTATCACCCTAAAATGGAACCGGTTGGCATGTGCCGGATGTGCCTGGTGGAAGTGGGTTACCCACAACGTGATCGTGCAACAGGTGAATTTGTAAAAAATGAAGACGGTACCATTAAGATCTCATTTGCTCCCAAACTGGAAACAGGTTGTACAACACCGGTTGTGGAAGGCATGGAAGTACGGACCACCACCGAAAAAGTTAATGAAGGGCGTAAGTCTATTCTTGAATTTATTCTCACCTCGCATCCTTTAGATTGCCCGATCTGTGATAAGGGTGGTGAATGTGCCTTACAGGATCTGACCATGTTGCATGGCCCTGGTAAAAGCCGCTTCATTTATGATGACAAGAAGCATTTTGCCAAACATGTTCCATTAGGGGAAATGATTTTGCTGGATCGGGAGCGCTGTATTCAATGCGGTCTTTGTGTGCGCTTCCAGCATGAAGTGGCGGACGACCCGGTTCTTCATTTTTACCAAAGGGGACGCTCTATGGAGATTCGCACCTATTCAGAACCCGGATTTGACTCAATTTTCTCCGGCAACACGACCGATATTTGCCCGGTAGGTGCATTAACAACGGTAGATTTTCATTTTGCTGCCAGGCCCTGGGAAATGGAAAGAGACCCATCGATTTGCACACACTGCGCAGTAGGATGTAATCTGGTCTATAATATTCGCCGGGAAGTAAAGAGTGGTGGCAAGACCGTGATCAAGCGCGCCATGCCACGCCAGAATGAATTCGTAAATGAGCTCTGGCTATGTGACAAAGGTCGCCTGGGTTACCATTATGTGGAATCCGAAGCGCGATTGACACAACCATTGCTACGCAAAGATGACAAATTGGTACCGGTCAGTTGGGAAGAAGCCTATCAGCGCGTGGAAGATAAATTACGAGCAGAACAGGTACGTCTGGTGACGCTGGCAGGTGGACGCCTGACTAATGAAGATTTGTTCAATTTCCAGCAATTGAATCAATCACAGAACGGCAAGGCTGTTCTATACAGCCAGATGGCTGGTGGTGACCTGACAGCTCAGATTGGTATAGGGAAAGGTTCGAATTTCTCAGACATGGGCAAAGGCACTGCCATTCTGGTGGTTGCCAGTGATTTACACGAAGAAGCACCTCTGTGGTGGTTGAGAGTGAAGCAGGCAGCCCAGCGAGGTGCGACCCTGATTGTTGCCAATGCCCGTTCTACCCGCCTGGATAAATATGCAAATCACGTGCTGCGATATGAATATGGTCAGGAAGCAGTTGTGGTCAATGCTTTGTTGGACGGCAAGGGAAAAGACGAATTTGCCCAGGCTTCCAAGGCATTTTCTGAAGCGGAGAATGGACTGGTGATTTATGGCAGTGACGGCCTGGGTTTAAATGGCAGCGAGCAACTGGTGAAAGCCTGCGCAAAATTGCTGGTTGAGCGTGGCTATTATGGCAAACCGAACAATGGCTTGTTGGCAGTATGGGACAAACCCAATATGCAGGGTGCCTGGGACATGGGTTTCCATCCCGATCGCAACCTGAAAGGCACCTTACGGGAAGCAGATGTGGCGATGATTGCCGCTGCTGATCCGGCTGGTGATAACCCTATTCTGGCACAGGCTTTGGAAGAAACTGATTTTGTGGTGGTCTTCGAGATGTTTATGACTGAAACCGCAAAAATGGCGGATGTAGTCTTCCCGGTGCAGGCACAGATTGAGCGCGAAGGTACTTATACTTCCGGCGAACGCAGGGTGCAGCGCTTTGATATTGTCTTATCTCATATCGAAGGACCAAAACCGGATTATCAGATCGCTGCACAATTGGGTCGTTTGATGGGACTGTCTACCGAAGATCATTCACCAGTGTTGGTGATGAACAAGATCAACGAGAAGGTTAAAGGGTACGAGGAAATTACCTACAGCCATCTGGCAGAACGAGCCGAACAGTGGCCGCTCATCAGCCGGGCTGATTCTTATTATGCTGGAACCGGATATGAGAACGAATATGGTATCGGTATTCAAATATCCAGCAGTGCAGATCGCGGTGAGGAACTGTCGCTGGGCACTTTGATCCTGGTTGAACCGCAGGAAGAAGTCGCTACGGGTATAAAAGTCGTACCGGTTACAGCATTGTATGACCGTGGGCAGTTGTTGCAATCTAGCCAGATTCTTGCAAAACGCTTGGCTCCTCAGGTTCTCTTGATGCATCCCGTGCTGGCTGAAAAATATCAGTTACAGGATGGTGATCAGATCAAAGTGAAAGTGGCAGGGAATGAAGTTGTCAGTAGTGTGAAATTGGATGCAGAATGTCCGCAGGATGTGGCACTGGTTGCGCGCAGTAACGGCTTCCCGATTTCATCACCGGTATTTGTTCAAATTCAGCGACTGGTTCCAGAGCCAGAAGCGTAAAGCAGAGGTTGATTCATGATAGATGCTGCCTTAATTTGGGAATGGATCATAAAATCCCTGATTTTGATTATCTTCTTAACGGTGGGATTTATGTATGTGACGGTATATGAACGCCGTTTCTTGGCGCGCATTCAATCGCGGATTGGACCGAACCGTGCCGGTCCATTTGGATTGCTGCAACCAGCCGCTGATGGACTCAAGTTGATTTTCAAAGAAGAATTAATCCCGGCCAATGCCGACAAGTTCATCTTTGTTCTGGCTCCCATTATCACAGTGATCCCAGCGCTGATTGTTCTGGCAGTGATTCCCTGGGGCGAAGCGATGGTGATCTTTGGGCGCGAGGTGAACCTGTTCATTTCAGATGTCAATGTAGCGGTTGTTTATATCATGGCCGTCACCTCGATTTCCGTGTATGGCATCACCCTGGCAGGCTGGTCATCCAATAATAAGTACGCTTTATTGGGTGGCTTACGTGCGACCGCGCAAATGATCAGTTATGAGTTGGCTTTAGGGTTAGCCTTTATGGGACCGGTGGTGCTGGCTGGTTCGCTAAGTATGGTTGATATCGTGAGAGCCCAGCAAGGCAGCCTGTGGTATGTTGTTTTACAACCGGCAGCCTTCGTGATTTACTTTTTTGCCAGTATCGCAGAAATCAACCGCGCTCCTTTTGATATGCCTGAAGCAGAGCAGGAATTGACAGCCGGTTACCATACTGAGTACTCTGGTATGAAATTTGCGCTCTTCTTCATGGCTGAATATATTAAAATGGTCGCGATTTCTGTAATTGGTGCAACTCTCTTCTTCGGTGGCTTTGACGGACCATTTGTGGATCAGATTCCCTGGTTAGGTCCGATTTATTTATTGGTAAAAGTTGTTGTTTATCTGGGTGTGTTGATCTGGGTACGTGCATCCTGGCCTCGTATCCGCTACGACCGTCTGATGCAATTGGGATGGAAAATCATGTTCCCGCTGGCATTACTCAATGTGATTATCACGGCTGTGGTTGTGGTTTTGGTAAATTAGGAGATTAGGACGATGTTAAAAGGATTATTTACCACGTTAAAAATAGCACTGGAAAAACCAGTGACGACCCAATATCCCGAACAGAGACGCCCGGTACATACGCGTTTCAAAGGCCGGCATACACTCAAGCGTTATGAAAACGGGTTGGAAAAGTGTATCGGTTGTGCTCTGTGTGCTGCAGCCTGCCCGGCGGATGCTATTTTTGTGGAAGCCGCAGAGAACACCGATGAAGAACGTTACTCCCCTGGTGAACGTTATGCCTCCACGTATGAAATCAACATGTTGCGTTGTATTTTCTGCGGTTTTTGTGAAGATGCCTGCCCAACCGAGGCTATTGTGCTGGGCGATCAATATGAAATGTCGTTCGGAGATCGCCATTCATCCATTTACACCAAGGAATTACTGTTAGAGCCGGTCAGTGGTGATGCGAAAACCACACCACAGAAGACGAAACCCGGTGAGTTTACCCGTTCTGTACCTGTTATGCAGGATCCTCAGGATTAGGGAGGGAGTTTTTATGCCAGTTATTGGAATCATATTTTATGCTTTTCTCGCAATTGTAGCCGTGGGTGCTGCATTAGGCATGTTGATCAATCGCAATGCGATCTATTCGGCCTTGTTCCTGGTGCTGAATTTTGCGACGGTAGCTGTGCTTTACCTGGCCTTAGGCGCACCTTTCATTGCCTTTTCGCAGATCACGGTGTATGCCGGGGCGATTATGGTGTTGTTCCTGTTTGTGATCACCCTGCTGGGAGCTGAGAAACTGCCTGGTTATGAACCCATCAAAGGCCACCGCCTGGTAGCGATCGGTTTGGCAATCGTATTTATTGCGGAATTAGCTTTGTTTTTCATTTTCCGCAATCAGGTTGCTGGTCCGGTCCCCTTGATTGACCCTGAGTTTGCCAGCCCCAGGAATATTGGTGTGCTGATGTTCACAGAGTATTTGCTGCCATTTGAAGTGGTAGCCTTTATTTTATTGTCCGCGACGGTTGGGGCGATCATGTTGACCAAACCTGAACGAAAAGCAACGACCAAACTGTCTCAACAACAGGATTAAGAGGGAGGTTTTATGCCACTCAGTTATTTCTTGGGTTTATCCGCCATCATGTTCACTATTGGGGTGCTGGGTGTGATTCTGCGTCGCAACGCACTGGTGATCTTCATGTCGTTGGAACTGATGTTTAATGCGGCCAACCTGGTGTTTGTGACTTTTGCCAGTTATTACCAGATCCTGACCGGACAGATTTTTGTGTTCTTTGTCATGGCTGTGGCAGCAGCAGAAGTGGCGGTGGGGTTGGCTTTAATGGTGGCGATCTTCCGCACGAAGCACAGTATTGATATTGATCAGATGAGCAGCCTGAAAGGCTAGCAGGAGCGTACCGATGTTGTTTCAAGAAGCAGTAATGAATTCAACTTTTTCCCTGGTGCCCCTGGTTGTTTTTCTTCCAGTGCTGGGCATCTTACTGAACTGGCTGTTCGGGAAGCGATTGGGTGAGAAGGGGATTGGCAGTATCGCCAGTCTGGCAGCCGGAGGCTCGTTTGTTGTATCTGTGCTGTTAGCGCTGGCATTGCTGCAAAACCATGAAGGAGCACAAGTCCCCCTGTTTACCTGGATTTCTGTTGGAAATCTTGATCTGAGCTGGGTATTTCGCGTCGACACACTCTCGGTGACGATGATGTTGGTGGTGAGCGGTGTGAGCACATTGATCCACGTTTACTCCATCGGGTACATGCACGAGGATGTGCGCCATCAGGGTGAACCGAACCGCTTCCGTCGTTTCTTCATCTTTATGAATTTGTTCGTGGCAGCCATGATGATCCTGGTTTCTGCCGATAACTTCCTGATGCTGTTTGTCGGTTGGGAAGGTGTGGGACTTTGTTCTTATTTACTGATCGGTTTCTGGTTTGAAAAGGGTGAAGACGGTTTTGGGAATGCCAAAGCTGCTAAAAAAGCCTTTATTACCAATCGCATCGGCGATTTTGGATTATTAATTGCCATCTTCCTGATCTTCTGGAATTTTGGCACCCTGAACTTTGCGCAGGTTTTCGAAATGGTACCGGCTGTGGCACAAACACAACCCGGATTGCTGATGGCGATCACACTCTTTATGCTGTTGGGTGTCACCGGTAAATCGGCACAAATCCCTTTGTATGTCTGGTTGCCGGATGCCATGGCAGGCCCTACTCCAGTATCGGCTTTGATCCATGCCGCGACGATGGTCACGGCGGGCGTCTATTTGATGGTTCGTGCGCAGGTCATGTATATGGCTGTTCCCGGGGCACAGCAGGTGGTGGCCTGGGTGGGTGCAATTACCGCCTTGTTCGCCGGTCTGATTGCCCTGGGACAATTCGATATCAAAAAGGTGCTGGCATATTCCACCATCAGCCAGTTGGGCTTTATGGTGGCAGCGGTGGGATTGGGCGCGGAGGTGGCTGCCATATTTCACCTGACAACGCATGCCTTCTTCAAAGCGCTCCTGTTCCTCTCGGCTGGTTCGGTGATATTAGGGATGGAGCACGGGTTGGAAGCTAAAAGCCATGGTCATGGTAGTAACCACGATGACCCTCAGGACATGCGCAATATGGGCGCTATGCGCAAGAAAATGCCGATCACGTTTATCGTGTATCTGATTGGAGCATTGGCGCTGGCAGGTATCGCACCGTTTGCCGGGTTCTTCTCGAAGGATGAGATTCTGGTGGCTGCCAATCAGGGTAATATGCCGATCTTCGTTGTGCTGGTGTCTGCCGCCTTCCTGACCGCTTTCTATATGGGACGACAGGTATTGATGGTTTTCTTCGGCGATGCCCGTAGCGATGCGGCCAAACATGCCAAAGAGAGCAACCTGTTGGTGACCGTACCGCTCATGATCCTGGCACTGCTTTCGGTGCTGGGTGGTGGTTTGAACTTTCCGGGTGTGCACACACTGGAATATTGGCTGGAGCATACCCTCGAGATCCCCCATGCGGCTGAGTTTATCATCCCGGTTGCACTGGGTTCTCTGGCGGTGGCGTTAGTTGCCATTTTCCTGGCTTACCTGGTCTATGGTCGCAAACCACTCGCCAACGCCAAGGCCGCGGATCCATTAGCAAAGCCCCTTGGTATTTTCTTCCGCTGGATGAACAAGAAATTCATGGTGGACGAACTCTATCAGGCAGTCGTGCTGGGTCCATACCAAAAGTTGGCGGATTTCTTTGCACACCCGATCGATCAGGGTGTGATTGATGGCCTGGTGAATGGCATGGGTTCGCTGACGGTTTCACTGGCCGGTGCTTTGCGAAAATTGCAGACCGGTTTTGCCCGAACGTATGCACTTTCGATTTTCGTCGGTATTGTTGCGATCCTGGTTTATTTATTGACCCGGATATAGCAAGTTGGGAATGCCATGATGGTAATTATTTCCGAATTTTTGAAGAATGTTTGAGGACAGGTTATGGAATTTGGGATCAATCCCTTAGTGCTGATGACCTTTTTCCCGCTGGTGGGGGTACTGGTTCTGGTATTTTTGGCGCCACAACAAAAGAATGCAATGCGTTGGACGGCATTGGGAACTTCATTGGTGACTTTTGCCATTTCGTTGTGGGTGTTGTTTTTGTTCGATCCGAACAAAGCCGATAATTTACTGGTTCAGTTACCCTGGTTCAGACTGGCGGGAGTGCCCATTCAAATTTTGATGGGCGTGGATGGCTTAAGCATCTTAATGGTGCTGTTGACCACCTTCCTGACCCCCATTGCAATCCTTTCCACCTGGAAAGCAGTGGAAGAACAGGTAAAAGGTTTTATGATCTTTTTCCTGTTGCTGGAAGTGGGCATGTTGGGCGTTTTCCTGGCGTTGGATCTGGTTTTGTTTTATATCTTCTGGGAATTTACCCTGATCCCCATGTATTTCCTGATCGGTGTCTGGGGTGGCAAGAACCGGATTTATGCGGCCGTGAAATTCTTCCTGTTTACCATGACTGGCTCAGTCTTAATGCTGCTGGCGATCCTGTATCTGGGATTGCAGGCAGGTACCTTCTCCCAACCTGAGCTGGTAGCCAATCGCAGTCTGTTTGCCGGTGCGCAACTGGTGTTGTTCCTGGCGTTTGCGATTGCTTTTGCCATCAAAGTTCCGGTCTTCCCCTTGCATACCTGGTTGCCGGATGCGCATGTGGAAGCTCCCACAGCCGGGTCTGTCATTCTGGCAGGCGTTCTGTTGAAGATGGGCGCTTATGGCTTCCTGCGTTTCAACTTACCGCTCTTCCCTGAGGCAAGCATCCAGGCGGCTCCGGTGATGGCTGTTCTGGCGATTATCGGCATTCTATATGGTGGCGCGGTGGCATTTGCCCAGAAAGATATCAAGAAACTGGTAGCCTACTCCTCGGTGGCACATCTGGGCTTCGTGATGCTGGGTATCTTTGCCCTGAACCCGGAAGGATTGTCTGGCGGCATTTTGCAGATGGTCAACCATGGAATCAGCACCGGTGCCCTGTTCTTGCTGGTGGGTATGATCTATGAACGCCGGCATACACGTGAAATGAGCGAATATGGCGGTCTTTGGAAGGCTATGCCGATTTTTGGCGGTATCTCACTGGTGGTGGTTTTATCCTCGATGGGTTTACCGGGTTTGAATGGTTTCGTGGGTGAATTCACCATTCTGTTAGGTGCGTTTGGATCCAAAGTTTTAGGCAGCCCCTGGTTTGCAGGCATCGCAACGCTGGGTGTCATTCTGGCAGCTGCTTATTTGCTGAAGATGTTTGAGAAGACCTTCCTGGGTCCGATCACCAAAGAAGAAAATAAGAGCCTGAAAGACCTGAATCTACGTGAAATTGTCACCATGGTGCCTTTGCTGGCGCTCATCTTCTGGCTGGGCATCTATCCACAGCCATTCTTCAATCTGATCAACCCCGCAGTGGAAAAACTGGTTCAACTGGTTCAATCTTCCGCGGTAGTCCTGCATTAATGGAGCATGCTTATGACCAGTATGATTGACATTTACTCAATACTCCCCGTGATGATCGTAGCAGGCTGGGCTTTGCTCTTGTTGGTGGTTGATCTGTGGATTCCACGTTACCGCAAAGGAATCACAGCTTTACTGGCGGTTATCGGATTAGCCATTGCGCTGGGCTTTGTGCTGGCCAGTAGTGGTTCCACCATTTTAGGCTTCAATCAGATGGTGGTATTGGATGGCTTTGCCAGCTTCATGCAGGTGCTCTTCCTGGTGAGTGGTATGGCAGCCGTGGCATTGGCTTATGATTATATTCAGCGCATGAATATCAACCATGGCGAGTTTTACGTGCTGATGATGTTCAGCATCGCCGGCATGATGTTGATGTCGCAGGCCTATAACCTGTTGATGGTCTTCCTGGCGCTGGAATTATTATCCATTCCCTTATATGTGTTGACCGGATTTGCCCGAACCCAATTGGAGAGTGAAGAAGCCTCCTTGAAGTACTTTTTACTGGGTGCCTTTGCTTCCGGATTTGTTTTGTATGGCACAGCTCTGATCTTCAGCGCTACCGGACAACTGGATTTCGTGGGCATCGCGGCTGTTGTTGAAGCTGGAAGCGCGAATTCGGTGTTGTTCCTGATCGGGTCTGCTCTCCTGCTGGTGGGCTTTGGCTTCAAGATCGCTGCCGTCCCCTTCCAGATGTGGACGCCGGATGTGTATCAGGGTGCACCCACACCAGTGACCGCCTTCATGTCGGTGGCGGTAAAGGCGGCTGGTTTTGCCGCATTAATGCGTGTCTTCCTGGTGTTGTTCCCCAGTTTGAGCGAACATCTGACGCCCATATTGTGGGTGATGGCAGCCTTAACCATGATCGTTGGAAATATCGTGGCGTTGGCGCAAAATAACCTCAAACGTATGCTGGCCTACTCCGCGATTGCGCATGCCGGTTACATTCTGATGGCATTTGTCGCTTTTGGCAATGGCGAGGTGGTGCGCAATACCGTAGCAGCCACGCTGTTTTACCTGGTGGCATATGGTCTGACCAGTTTCGGTGCCTGGTCACTGGTGGTGGTGCTTGAACGCGAATATGGCAAAGGGATCCTGCTGGATGACCTGGCGGGGATTGGCAAAGTATATCCCTGGCTGGGTGTCGCCATGCTGGTATTCATGCTCTCGTTCGCCGGTGTGCCATTGACCATGGGCTTCTGGGGAAAATTCTACCTGTTCCGTACCGCTGTGCAGGCCGGATACATCGGATTGGCCATCATTGGCTTGCTGACATCCGTCGCTTCTGCTTACTATTATTTGCGGGTGGTGGTGTACATGTTCATGAAACCGGGTGAACCCAAATTGCAGATCAATCCCTGGGTATCCTTTGTGATTGGTGTGGCAGCCCTGGCGGTGCTGCTGTTGAGCCTGATGCCATGGACCATCCTGGAGCTGGCATCCAGGGCGGTGCTGCTCCTTCAGTAAAAATGGTAAGAGCGAGGAAATCAAAACCTCGCTCTTTTCTAAATTGGATAGAAAACTCCGATTTACGTCTGTAATGAGTTGACAAAGGACAGCAAAGTCGCTACTATATAAGTAAGCTGTTAATAGAGCATCATTGGGGTCATTTCTCATCAAAACCTATGCAGTGGAGGTGTACAAGGGCTATTTTTGGTTCTTAATATTGATATCTCAGTCCCGGAATATCCCCTTATCCGTGACATTTCAAGAAACTGCGCTCTGATCGAATAAGTGCGCAGTTTCGATTAATTGCCAGAAATTGGGCATTGCGGTATAATCGGGGTACAAAATGCCCTCGTAGCTCAATGGATAGAGTGCCTGACTTCGAATCAGTTGGTTGGGGGTTCGAGTCCCTCCGGGGGCACAGCAAATGTGGCGGTCTTAGCACCGCCACACGCCATATATGGGGGTAAATAGGTCTATTTTGATTTATTAGATTCCTCTTCTGTGCAGTTACTGTGCAATTTTATAGCTATTGGTGTGATAAGTTCATCTAATTGCTGGGCGGCTGAACGATCCATTTTATTAGAAATATCGCCTCCATAAATATCAATAGTCGTTGATGGTCTTGTATGTCCTGATCTTGATTGAGCCACTTTAATTGGAACCCCGACTTCATTCAGTAAGATGGTTATACTTGAGTGTCGTAGGTCATGAAAGCGCATATTTGGTAAACCTGCTTTACGTAGGACTCGTTTAAAATCCAGATTGAGATTTTTTGGATCAATAGGAGTACCAATTGTTGAAGTAAAAACAAGTTCAGACTCTTTCCAACGGTCGCCTAAATATTCTTTATCAAATATCTGGCGTTGTTTATGCTTTTTCATTTGTTCAAGAGTAGATTCTCCAATTGAAATAATTCGATTTCCAGTTTCAGTTTTTGGTGGAGAAAAAACTAGTCCTTGTCTAGGAATTCTTTGAATTTGTCTTTGTATCTTTATTGTGTTGTTATAGAAATCAATGTCAGACCAATATAGACCAAGAATTTCCCCTTGTCTCATTCCAGAAGCGATTGCCAGGTGGTAAAGTGCTTCTAACCTCTCACCTGATGTAGCAATAAGAAACTGTTGTACTTGTGAAGAGTCCAAGAGAACTTTTTTCCTTGGACTTTTTATTTTTGGTTTGTTGACGGCATCAATGGGATTTCTTCCTACTAATCCTTTCTTTAGCGCGTTCGCAAAAGCTGTATGAAGTATGCTATAAAGTAGTTGAGCTGTTCTATCTCCCAATCCATTTTTCTGTACAGATGTAAGATAGGATTCAACAATTATCGGCTTAATATCCTTTACTTTCATCTTTCCAAATTTATTTTCAAGAAACCTGTTGTAAAGGTCTTGATATTGAAAATATGTTTTTGGGCGCCGATTCTCTTTAATCATCTCCAGCCAAGTTTTCATATAATCTTTAAAAAGGATATTTGCACCTTGGTAACTGAGACCTTCTTCAATTTGCTTTTTTGTAATATCTAACCAATTTTTGCATTCTTCAAATGTTTTTGCAGCATGACCAATCCTTTTTCCCTCAATACTAATTTGGGCTCTCCAATATCCATCTTTTGTTTTATGGATTGTTCCTTCGTTGTTAAATCTCCTTTTCATTCTTTACCTCCTTTGATGAATGAATAAGTGTTGGTGTGTAGAATGTAGAAAGAATTAATGATCTTAATTTTCTCAGAAGTGATACCTTATCTACACTTCTACATTCTACACTTTTGAATAGCTTAGAAATAGAACACAATATTAGAAATTTAATTCATATCTACATGTATGGTTTGTGTCTATTTTTCTAACTTCATTTCTTTGAATAAGCCGAACCAAAGTGCTTTCAATATCTGGATAACTTATTTTTGTATATTGATTAATTTCTCTTGCAGTTGGACTGCCTTTTCTTAAGATGATTTCTTTTACTCTGTTATCAAAACTTAACTCTGCTTGTGACACAACATCAATTTGATGTATTAATTTGTGTAAATCTTTACGAAAACTTTCTGCAATATACTGAGCTCTCGCCCAATGGACCATTTCAATAGTATCTTTTCGTTGAAAACCTGCAAAAAGTGCAGCAATTCGGAGGGCTTTTTCTGGTAATCTTGCATAATTTCCGTCCAGATCAAGGTAAGTTGAGTTTGCTATTATTGAAATTATCGCTTCATCATATGCGTAATAAGCATTCACCACATCATTACTTATTCTCAAGGTTTTTGGTGAGAGAGGAGCCACTGAGGCTTCTCCATTATTTATTTTAACCTCAGGTACACCTAACCATTGGTGGAATTCCTTCAAAGGTTGTGTTAATGATGATGGGGTAACTCTTATTTCGTTTGGAAACCTTCCATTTTGAAAAAAATCTAAGTCTGGTAAAACAAATATAAATCTTGCGAAAAAACCATCTCCCCACATACTACTACCTTTCTTTCCAAAAGGGATAACATCCGTGATTGTTAAAATCGAAATTAATGAAAGGTAAGGTCTATAAACAATTTCTAACCCCCTATTTATAGTTGCATAGGAGTATTCATCTTCACCATCATCAAATACTCGGAGAATTCCTCTAAAATCTGCCATTGGCCCATTTGGTCTGATTATTTGAGATAAAAGAGTCCCAAATTCATCATAAATCCATCCTCTTTGCCCAGCAAAAGCAATTTGAAGTTTTAAGAAATCCTGTTTTTCTTGTGGCAATTCATCAAAATTTTTTGGCAGTGATCCTTTCATTTCGTTAATTAATTTCTGTGGAGTACATGTTTGAGGTAACATTAATGGTGATAGCCCAGCTTTGTAAATAACTGTTTTCGCAATATTATTTGCAGTCGATTTTGCTGGAAGACTACTACGACCAGTTAATGATATAAACAGATTTGTGAATCGTTCTCTACCAAAATAAAATGACAATCTTCTAGCTGCGGTAATGGATAAAATACTAATCCCCAAAATTTCATGGTAGCCCTCGTAAGATCGAGGGCTCCATTTCTTAGCAAAAATCTTATACTCATCTAACCAAGGACAAGCAGCGTCGCCTAATTCTTCAGGCAAAACAACTTCTTTTGGGAGAGGTTGATATTCAGGTATTGAATTTTGGGGTTGTATAATGCTATAATTAGACATCGGTAGACTCCTTATTGGTGGGGTTATCGTGGCTCGCCGTTCCCGCGGCGAGTTTTTTATACTCAGTCGTGACTGATCCATTTAAATTTTCAACAATAAACCGATCGAAATCTTCGCGTAGAACTCTTACGTTTTTTCCAATCTTCAACACAGGTAAATCATCTCGTTTTAAGATATCATATGCTTTACTTCGACTAACCCCAAGAATTTGTGCTATATCACCTCCTGACAAAAAAAGTTTATTAGTGTTTTTGTTTTCATTTTCATTGTTTCTCATTTTGATATTCCTTTCTTTTATTACTATTTGATTGAATAAATTGATCCAGATCTTCTTTTTGGATTCTGATAAGTCCAGAATATTTCATTGCATGAAGATCCCCGTTTGATATCAGTTTGTAAATGTAATTTTTACTGACTTGTAGGATACGGGCAACCTCTATAACCGTAAGCAATTTTTGGTACATTAATCCTCCTTTATATTTTTTTCAACGGCAAACATAAAACTTTGATCGTTTTCATTATTTCTTTTGGAAATAAAAAGAGAAGCATTACTTATTAAAAACCTTATAGTATCCCCCTGCGATCTATTAAGTTTTAGTGCTAAATCTTTTATAGTAATTCTATCTTGAATGCTACAGACAAAAGTAAATCTTTTATTTTTTATCATTTCCTAATCTCCTTATCAACTCTTGACTATTGATAAAGAGATAATAACTATTTTCTTAAATTAGGTGGTGAAAAATATTTTAGGAAAATTCGCGCGAAAAATCTATAGATTAATCAAAAAAACCAAGTATTTCTTTTTTGCGATTATTAAGCAAATTTTTATATTTAGAATATTGATCAGGATAATTATTTTTTATTTCTTTTATTGTTTTATCCCAATAATCATTATTAATTAAGAATTTCCATGTAGTCATCAACTTAATAAGGCCTGTATTTTCTATGTGTTTAGTATCAGTTGTTTTTGAAAAATAATTTAGATTATGACGAACCATTTCCCTGGTAATTGGTCCAGTATATTCTAAATCCCAAGGTAATTTATTCTGTAATAAATAAATTTTCGCAGATTCCTCATAAACATTAATATCATTTTTACAAACATTAAAAGTATCAAGCAAGTTATAAAATAATTTTTTAGATTGAATTTGATTCAATAATTCTTCATCATTATTATGTATACACAGACTATATACGAGTGCATCAAAATTCATTAATCCAGCGATGATTTTATTGATTGATCTGGTATTAATTTTGTTTTTGTAATTTAATAAGTAAGCCAATATCGCATTCTTATAAATATCAAAATTTCTTCCATATTCTATAATAAGTTTGTCTCTGGTTTTTTCTATTTTTTTCCAATTTTTTATTATTTCATCGATGGTTGTTAATTCATCAATTCTAAGATAGAAACACCATTGGCGTAAATCATTTTCCCAAATATATCTTCCATTCAAATTCAAAGAGATATTATTTTTCTTGGACAAATAATTTGTACCGTCTTCAAGAATTATCATGATTTTCCCTCTCATGCAAAAATTAACATAAATGATTTAATTTTTTCTCAGAAAAAAATTATCATAATAATTTTACAGTCACTTTCATTTTAACAAATCAGTAAAGGGTGGAGCTGTGATAAAAGAATATAAAAATATTGTCGAAAAAGCCACATTATCATTTGAAAAAGGTGGAAAAGGTGTTTTGGTACCTGGAAATATGATTATTACTGCTGCTCATTGTGTGAATTTCAATCTTGATGGATATATGACTGTCCTTGAGGAAATCATGCCTTATGGAGAACAATTTTTTGAAAACATTATTACTTATTCTAAAAAAAAATTAAGGCAATTCCATTAGCAGTCGAACCAGTTTCAGATATAGCAATTTTAAGTTCTCTGGATGGATCAAGATTTGAAATAGAATCAACAGATTATGATGAGTTTTGTGAGGAAACACAACCAGTAAAATTGTGTTTTGATGAAATCATTACTAATAAAGAATTTCCGATTTACATATTTACTCATGAATTAAAATGGATAAAGGGCATTGCGAATTGTTTTAATAAATTTCTACCCTATATATCGTGTGAAATGAAAGAACCTATTCGTAGTGGCACATCTGGATCAGCAATTGTTAATCAAAAGGGTGAATTAGTTGGAATCGTATCAATTATTCGAGGGGAAGATGAACTACACATGACAAAGGGAAGAGAACCTTATTTACTAAAAGCACTACCTGCATGGATTCTCTATTTTATTCAAAACGAAATTCCAATTTAAGCTAATTTTGAGATATTACTGATTATTTTCGACATCCCTGTTTTTAAATCCAGGGATGTCTACACTTGACAGTGATTTTTTAAGCAATTGTTGTTAATTCATTGTCTATCTCTTTTATTATCTCTATTGAAGTTTTCCTTATCCTCTCCAGGTGATCCATAATCATTTCTGAATCAGCTCCATGCAAGGCAATGTAGTTCGGACTACTGGATATCTCCAAACCGAAGCGCTTGCACACCACATAGGCGACACTTTCGGCTTCTAATTCTCGCACGCATGATTCTGAAGGACGATTTTCATCCCGGTGAAGTAATTCATGACTGATCTCATGGATCAATGTCTTCGTGCCAGCTGAGGGGTCAACTTCGATTAATCCACCTTTACTGACACCCTGAATCTCGCCACATTGCTTGACAAAACTCACCTGGATTCCCCTCTTGTTGGCAAATTGGATTAATTTCTCCTCAAGTTCTTTATGCTTTTCTGGACTTTTCCAATTGGGCGGTTCAGGCAATGGTTCACCATCTGTTTGAGAGACATCATAGACGTAGACGATCTTAAATCCACGAAGAATCTTGTCAGAGTCAGGATCATCAGGATCTTCCTTGAAGAGAATAGGAGCTAGAATTGGAATTCCTTTTTCACCTTTCCGAACAAACCTTCCCAAACTTTTCCAACGTTGGAAACCAGCAACTTGGGTGGCTTGCGGAAAAGACATCATGATACAGAAGATATTGTAGAGCGAGTATTGGTGAAATTTGGAATAGACATCCAGATATCTCAGCATTTCTTCAGACATTCGAGCTGCATCGGTTGCTTGTGCCAATTCTTCAATTCGTTCAGTAATCGAATTGGCTAAATCAGCACTCGTAAAACGAGGTGCAAAAGTTGTTTCAGTTTTTGTGAACATGATAAGTTTCCTTTCTTAAATAAAAAAAGAGCCAATCTCCTATGCAGGAGAAAGGCTCTAGTTGAATAAATAGTTTTTAATTGAATCCAAGGTTGCGTTCTCTCAAAGAAGTGAACCTTCCATAAGCGACAACAATATGGTCTAACACATCAATACCCAACAATTTTCCAGCCTGAACCAAAGCTCTAGTGAGATTCACATCTTCTGGACTTGGCGAAGTATCGCCACTGGGGTGGTTGTGGCAAACAATGATACCTGGGCTGTTCTCGATGATTGCCTGACGAAAGACTTCGCAGATTCGCACCTGGGAACTGTTTACAGAACCTTGGTAAAGCTTTACAAGAGACATTACCCGATTGCGAGTGTCCAAATCGATTACCCACAATTCTTCATGATCTAAACAGCCAATGAAGGGGTCAACAATCGCAACTACATCTTTAGGACTGTGTACTGCAGGTCTCTCAGTCGGATTTCGGTACAGCTGGGCATTCAACTCAGCATGCAACTCACTGATCTTTGCCATGGTGGAATCTACTTTCCTCTTCTTTCTGGCATAAGTCTTTGAAGAAGTAGAAGGATCAACATTGATCAATGGTAGTTGGGCAATTTCCGGTGAAACAGGATAAGTGCTCATGATGCCCTCCGAAAGCGGATCGCTAAGCGAGGTTGACCTGCGACTGTAATGGTTTGAGGATAAATCTCAAGTCTTTTACCTTTGATAGATTCAATGTCCACACGCCCAAAGATCGAGGTTAATTCCCGATCTCCTTGTGGCCCAAACAGGATTCTGTTGGGCAACCCTTGAGGAAGTCCTTCCACCCAGAGGCACCATTTCTGAATTGGTGGTTTTGCTGGATGGGGAATGACAGTTTCCTGGGTTAGTTTCTCAATGGAAACCTGAACAGGTCTGATCAGATCCTCGCCATGCAGATATTTTCTGAAAAGGCTACCTAAACGAACCGCTGGTTGTGGAGGAGAAGGTGGAGCAACAGAAACTGCAACTGGTTCTGCCACTTTGTTCTGAGCAGCTGCTTTGGTAATTGTTTCAATCAGATCCTTACGTTCCACAATCGGGAATGGCTTGCTGGGACTGGTAGGAATTGTTTTGACTGGTTGGGTTTTTTCATTAGCCTGCTTTGCCTTTTCTTTCTCCAGATTGGCCAGAGCTTGCAAGGTGAAATAAGCTGCCAACCTGTGTTTGCAGTGATTTCCCTTTTGAGAATCCGGGCAGGAACAGTATTTCGTATCCAAATCAACCAGGTAAGAGCGTAATCCATCCGAACTGATCACCTTACAGCGGTGAGGAAAATTAGGTACAGGTTCCCGAATGACCTTGCCACTCAAAGCCATATTCAAACCTCGTTCGATTCTTGCGCCAACACCAAAGATCTTGTAAGGTTGTTTGGCTGAATAATCGTTAGCCACCTTGTGAATTTCCTGCGCAAGAGCAGTATCGACAATTATTCTTCCGGAAGACTCCTTGATTAGAAAGTATTGGAAGAGATTGGGTACATAAAAGGTATTCATCATATTTCCTTTCTGAAATTGAGAAATTAAACAAAAAAATCCCACCTGGATAGTGGGATTACGACACAAGGGTGTAAGTTATTCAGTTATTATTCTGCCCAGTAATAGACTCCTTTCTTTTCTCCAACTGTTGGAGAAACTGAGTTGATGATCTCAGCAACCTCTAGTTGATTGATCCTGGTTTGAAGATCTGGCAAATACTCTTTGAGAACATTATTCTGAATACTTTGACTGAGAGAATTGCCTTGTAGGATCGATTGCAATTCATAGCAGGCTGTATGATCTCCATTGGCCATACGTTGCACCAAATCCATAACATTCTTGGTACTGGATAGCTTGATCTCCTCCAGGAACCGGGAAGAATTACCTGCGGTACCAATCATGACTGCTTTACGTGCTCTGGTAATCCCGACATAGAATAATCTACGCTCATTCTCCAACGTAGGAGAAGTATTGTTATTACGGTTGAAATCCCTGGAATCGAAAATGTCCAACTGTTGCCCTTTGAGGTAAGGGAATAAGCCCTCATCACATTGAGGGATCACAACGTAATCAAACTCCAGTCCTTTGGTTCTGTAAATCGTAGTGAACACGATCAGATCCTCTTCAGGTTTTCCTCTGGTCGTGTCAAGAAGATTGAGGTGTTCCAGGAGTTGTAGAGGAGTCAATTTCTGAGTCTTCACAAACTCGATAAAGTGAGTAACAGCGTTGGATTTCTCATCTGCGGTTTCGCCTGAGCCGTAATACTTTTGGAAATAATCGAGGTAATTCAACCAGTCCACCATGATTTGCAAGACTTCACCTGCGTCTTTATCCAGATACCTGCGAACCATCAATAGAAAATCCACCAGATCGTAAATATTATTCTTTTGCCATCCATTGAGCTTGTATTCTGGATTCGTCATAGCTTCTGTCAGGATTTCCTTGAGAGACAATCGTTTGTATTTTCCCAAACTGATCAGTCTCTCAATAAGACTGCGAGAAAGCATACGAGATGGCTTGTTGATCACATTCAATAACATTTTCCCCAATTCATCGTTCATGGGTGTGAAGAGTTGATCTGCTAAGCGAATGTAGTCCAGAAGTGCTGCAATCTCTTTACGTTTGTAAAAAGGTTCCTGACCATCGACTCTGTAAGGTATCCCACGCAAGAGAAATTCACATTCCAGGGCATCCATCTGGCAAAACATCCTGGAGAGCACAACTATCTCTTGCGGAGAAACATGCTCCTGCTCCAAAAGCATTTGCACCTCATCCGTAAGAGCTTTGTTTGATTCCAATCCCCCATTGAAAATCTGAATCGATCCATACTTGCTGGTTTGAAAGGCAATCAAGGGTTTTTCAACACGAATGGCATTACAAGAAATCACATTGGCTGCGCTTTGCGCAATGGTTGGACCAAAACGAAAAGATCGAGACAAGCGGTAATCTTGAATCGGTTTGTTATCGAAGACCACCGCAAAATCCTTGAGAATGTAATTGGGACGTGCGCCTCTCCACTCGTAGATGGTTTGATCATCGTCACCAACTACCATAACATCTGCTTGTTCTCCTGCTAATAATTCAATCAAGGATTGTTGACCAAGATTGACATCTTGATACTCATCCAAAATCAATTGCTCTAAATTAGCACAGAACTTACGATAAAAAGATAGATTGTTTTCCAGTAACTCAACTGCTAATGGAATGAAGTCATCGTACGTTATGGCATGTTGAGACAACCGAAACTCCTCAAAAGCTTGATAGACCAAAGGCAATCTCGGTTGCATGAAGGATCCTGCTCTTTCTGGTGGAATGCGTGAGCCTTTCCATAGACTGATTGCCTGCATTGCCATTTCGGGATCGACTGAGTCTGGTGGTATCTTCTTGGATTTCTCCAGATCGCCAATTACTCGTTTGAGACAAGCCCAAATGTACTCAGATTTATCCGACAACCAGAACTGTGTCTTTACAGATAATAAACCTGCTTTCTTGGCTTCATTGATCACCTGAAAGCTGAAACTGTGGAAGGTGTGTACTGAAGGTTGCAGATTAGAAGGTAAGCCAATCCGGTCCAGGTGACTGATGAATTGCTTGCGAGCCAGGGTGTTGAACATCAAGACCAGCATGGCATTCGGTGGAGATTGATATGATTCGAACAGGTACTTAATCCTGTGAGCCAAAGTGGTTGATTTGCCTGATCCAGCCACAGCCAGGACACGAGCATGACTACCAATTGGATGATTGACCACCAATTGTTGTTCATCGGTAAGTTTGTTCATGGGATCTCCTCCTCAATAGTGATATCTTCTAGAAGAGGTAACTCATCCATGTTGCTACCGCAGTCCAAGCATACGATGGAAATGTCGTCCCAAACTTCACCAGCGGTGAAATGGAAACCACCAAACATTTCTGTATGCAGGTGTGGACATTGAGTCTGAAATTTTTCGATACAGATCTTACAAAAAATAGGAATAGATTGATTTGACATAGTTCTCTCCTTAAATGAAAAAAGGGCAGCCTGATGTGATTCAGACTGCCCTTATGGATTAAGAAAATGGATCACTTAGATTTACCCGTGCACCATTCACCATCGACCCTATGGCTGTACCAAACCTTGCCGTTTTTCTCCCAGCGTTTCATCTCGCATTGATGAATAGGGCAGAAGTTTTCAGGATGATCCTGTTTGCCATTGCCATTACCATTGGATGGTTGAGGATTGTTTTCGCTCTTGTTGCCATTGTTGCGAGGACGATAACCATTGAACTCACTGGGCATGTAACCATTCTCACGCAACCAGGTCAGGGCTGCGTTAGCCTTCTCCAGTAAATCCTTGCCTGTTTCGCCTCTTAGCGTTAATTGGCAGACAAATCCATCTGGTGTGACATAGCGAGTGTTCCACGAAGCCGGAGCTTCCATATTGACAGCATTATTCTTGATATTGGGGTTTTCAGACATTTCATTCTCCTTATGAAAATAATTCCCAAAGCTTGATTGCCTTGGATTGAATAACGAACAATGGGGTAAATATGATTGGATACTTGTTTTGGTTCACCTCCTTGCGAGAATCAAAAAAGCCCGACCAAATGAATGATCGGGCTGAGATACGAATTCCGTGTAAACAACGCTGACAGGTAGAGGACACGGACTCTGAACCTGCTCCTGGGTACCGCCATGATCTAGATCGATCTGCACTCAGGGTCAGCTATTTAATTGTTAAGACTCCCCCTGTTCACTTTTGAGATTATTCTGATACTAATATAACTAGCTTAAAACCTCAGATAGTTTTCTGATTTTTTTGCAGGAAGTTATATCTCTAATTATTAGGTTTTTCCCATATTGTCCCAATATACGAGGATGCATAAATTCGATTATTAAATACTTCAAAATCTAACATCAAGCCATCAACCAATCCATCTATTTGCCAATTTATTCCATCATAGGAATAAATTTGATTGTCACAGCCACCAACCAAAAGTTCAGATTCTACCGAGTTAAGACGTGCACCACTACAACCTGAAATACTTCCGACAGTTGACCATACATTACCGTCAAAAGCAACTATAGGTACAGGATTGACATTATTAGCGAAACCTACAAAGAGTTTATTATCAAACACTGCAAGATTCTTTACCCCATCAGCATAAGGATACATAGATCTTAAATTAGCAACTAATATCCAATCAGTTCCATTCCAATAATAAAGATAAGCTCCTTCTCCAGTCCCAGTTCCAGCGTATAAATACCCGTTATATGAAGCTAATGCTCTAACTGCCGATCCATTTGCAACCAATCCTCCTACTTGTTCCCATGTTCCGTTGCCATTACTTTTATATACTTTTCCATTCGCATATGCTCCATTCGAAGCATATATTTCACCATTGTGTATTGTCATATCTTCAATACCACTATATCCTGATCTTCCGGTATCCGTGAATTCATTAACAAAATTTGTGCCATCAAAGGAATATATTCTCACTTTTGTGATTCCTTCTTCATATATACGGGTTCCAATATACAATTTATCATTAAATTCCTGTAATGCTTCTAACATATCTATCTGATCACCTAATTCAGAAAACCCTGTGTCTGAAAGAGTTTCACCATCGAAGACTAGTAAATGTCCGTTACTTTGTACCTGAAAAGCACCTAGATATAATTTTCCCAAAAAGGGTTCCATTACTGCTACTTGAGGAATTGGAGATGAAAAAGAAAAAGTCCATCCTGTTGGGCAATCTCTAAAATCAGTGGAATCAAAACTATTTGTTTCACCTAATTCAGGTTCATATATTCCATTGAAATTAAAATCCTCACATCCATCTAATGAACCATCATTATCATTATCAATATCTGTTTCTTTAAAACCTGCATCATCATCATCAAAATTTCTTCCACCGGTTTCAAGATCGTAATTTCCTTGTCTATCGAAGAAATACTCTCTCATATCTGCCTTATCTAAAATATTATCTCCATCAGAATCTCCATTATTCCATTCTGTTTTAAATCTATACATTTCATCAAAATCTAATAATCCATCCGAATCTGAATCGCTAAAATACTCGTCCTGTAAAACATTTAGTGGTGTATAGGCAGGGCCAACATAAACAGCATATATATATTTACTATAAGTGCTGAAAGGTCTTTCTTTGATTGAATCCCATGGGTCAAGGATATGAAGTTTTTGTTCGTATATACCATTTACAGTTCCATCAGAATAACCATCAATTACCACAAAATGATCTCCAACCGTTTCACTCCTCCCATAACGACTCACCCAAGCAATTAATGGTTGCCCATTATCTATCCAATTTTTTATGGATTCAAAAGTTGGAACACCACTATATTTCGTGTATGGAATATTAATCATACCTAATAAATCACTCATTCCGTGTAAATTTGATAAACCATGACCAAGTTGGTTATCCGTAAATCTATAATCAATATATGCAATACTGTCTTGACTTAATTTATATCCATAATAAGAAACAAACATGGATATTGCTGCTCTGGAACAATATCTCATACCATGATTTTGTATTTTTGACTCGCTATGTTCATAATCCCAGGATGCAACACCGTCTTCATCATCACCATTAAGACACAACATTTCTGTATCTTTTCTTTGAAGTTGCCAATCTATGCCAAGGGGATTAGCTGATTTAGTGGATGTTAAATCGTTTGTGTTATCTAAAAATTCAACGACAGAGATTTCTATGGGATCTGACCAATTGCTCTCACCATTTTCGGTTATCGTTTTTACCCGCCAATAATATAGATTAGGGAGAATATTTTGGTCAGCTACATATGCTGGCGTATCAACTATTACATCGACTACTGGTGAGATGAAGGTATCGTTGTTTGATAATTGAAAATGATAGCTAGTAGCGGTACTTATATAATTCCAACTAACTACAAAACTATCACTAAAAGCTGTGTCACCTGGTTTAGGATCATAAGTATTTATTATTGGAATTGGGTTCTCAAATCCTAATGATGTTTGAGAAATCAAATACACATCCCAGGAATCAGCAGTAAAGAGATTACCAGTTGGCAAAAAACCAATGGATTCATTCTTGTTTATTTGTAAGTTTGTTTCTAATAATTGGCTGGAAAAAGTGACATAGGTTCCTTTTATCCATATATTTGCATCGAAGGCATCTTCTCCATCTTCTTCTGGATCAGTGCCCCATGCAACATAACTTATAATTTTTGGAGGAAGTACTTCTTTAGCAGATTCTGCTGAGAATTCACTATTTGATGTTGATGGTTTCTTAGTTGTTTTTTCAATTCCATCATATAAAGCAACCTGATCAGCTTCATCTTCAAATATATTTTTCATCCCAGGTTTTGTATGTAAAACAATATTGCCATCACTAAAGTCGAGGTCATTTTCGAGCGATCCTAATCCATCAAAAATAACAACAATTATTCCACCAGTTGGTATTTGAGGTAATTTCTTTGGAAATTCATACCAATTACCATCTTCATCTGTTAAACCAAATCCATTGATACTAATTTTTGAACCACTAATATTTTTGAGTTCTACCCATTCAAATTGACCATTTTCAGGATAAAACATGACCTCGTTAATAACGATTGAACCAATTAATGATGATTCAACTAGTTGTGTCGCTTCAGTCTCATTTTTTTCGATAAATGATCCCAAAACCGGATTGCTTGAAGACATTTGTGAAATCAACAATGCAGTTAAAACAAAAATACTGAAGACGATATTCTTTGTAGATACCATTTTTACACCCCTTCCTAAATTATGAAAAAAATTATTGATGAAATTGGACTGGTTTCTTCATCGATGTAATAAATAATTATTAACCACCCAATAATATTATACAAAATATAATCAGAGAATCAACAAAAAAATCGAGATTATCAGGTATTTAGTTTATTGTGAATTTTTACCCCCCCGTTCACTTTTCCACTTTTTCAGACTCTGCTATTACTCGCTTAACACCTCAAGGAGGTTGGGGAGTTTTTACATTTCTAGACAAAAATTTCTAAGAAAGGTACCAAATGACCTGTTTGATTTATTTTCGGCTAAAAATGAGTGGCCAAACGCTGGCCATCGATTGTAGATTTGATTGAGTATTTGATCTCTCAGATTACTCAAGGAGAACCAGCGGTCTGAAAAAACTCCAACAGTTGGAGAAATCTTTAGCTCTTCTGAGAAAAATCACAAATTCATTGAGTGCTTCATTATGGGATACTAAACGCCTACCCGGAATAAAAATCCTTTGGAATTTCCTTCTCCAACGTTGGAGCTACGCCTGACGTGTAACTAAATGTCCACAATCACGGGTTATGTGTCACACTCTATTGAGTGAAATATCAACAAATAAAATCTATTTAAAGGATAATTCATAGACCAGCATCAAATGATTTCCTCAACATCGAATTGAACAGAAAGAATCCCAAAGACAACAAACTAGAAATGACGATCACAACTGGGTGGAAATCTGTTCGGGGGGATATAGCTATCAACTGACTCTCAACTCAGGTAAATTTAGAAGAATAATTCTCCAACGTTGGAGAATTTTGTTTGATCTAATTGATAAAAATGGATAATTCCAACTGTTGGAATTATTTAAACACCCAACTTGATTCAATTAAATCTCATAAGAACCTTATCATTCAAGAAGAATTCTACTCAAGGGGATACACATTAAAAAAAGGATTTCCTATGCGTGAGAAATTTCCAACGTTGGAAATGGGTACTAGGACTAACTAGGACTAACATTTATGAGTTATCTTACATAATCTTATTGAGATATTAGAAACAAGAACCTTTGCAAGTGGAATTGATTGTGAATAAAGTTCAATTGTTTTATCAATCAAATGATATGAATGAACCCAATATAGAAACAACAGGTTTGTTATCACTCAGAATTGGGAGAAAATCTGTTCGAGGGGATAATGTCTACAACTCAATAAACACAAGGAGATCCCAGGGTTTGTACTCCAACGTTGGAGAATTCTCCGGCGCAGGAGAATGCTAGTTTTGAACAAAAATGAGCTAAAAATCATAGTTTCCGGAATTTTCTCCTATGTAGGAGAAATAACAGAATCTGGTCCAAGAACACAACCTAGAACGGAGATAGTATATAGATATTCTCCTTTGCTAATGGGTTATATGTGGTTCATGAGAACAGTTATCATGATTTGACCGTTGGCATTTGTAATTTATATTAGATATAAGATAATACGATATAAAAATATTTGATAAATAAATATTTACGTGAGTATAACCTGTTCAAAACAACATGTAAATTATTACTCTCTCTACAACAAAGGTGCTATAGTTAAATGAGAGGGTAAAATGAAAACAATTCGATGGAAAAGGGTTCTTTCTTTTGGAATTTCGACAATCATCATTATGATTGTGGTTATTATTTCTACGAGTTGTATTCAAACCAATACACAACCTACTCAAACAAATATTGTTGATATTAAATCAACTAAAACAGAGTCGACATCAATCGTTCTACCAACGATTGCTGAGAAGTCAACTCCTACGCTAGAGAAAATTGAATTGCGTCCATCCAGTACAAGTTTGCCAACTTACACGAAGATCCCAACCCTTGAAAAAATGATTATTAAGAGTTCAACACCATCAAATACGCCAAGTCAGGTTTCGGGGATTGGTATTTCAATTCCTACGAATACACATGTTAATTATCCATCACAACAACCTACTGAAATTATCAAAACACTTATCCCTATACTTCCAATGCCAACTGATACCCTGGCTCCTCAAATCTCAGTAACTTGTGGTGTTATTCCGAATACTATCCCTGGAGGGACATACACCACTCAAATATATTGGGCTCAATTTTCTCCTGGAGATTATGGATTTGGTATTATGGATATTTTTTATGAGATTTCAGGGAGTGGACAAAGAAGCTGTAATGCAGGATCCGATGCAGATGGCTATGCAAGTTGTGAAGCTTCAGCTGGAATGTTACCGTATGTTGAGAAAATTAAAGTGACGATCAGAACCTCTGTTAGGGACTGCATTACTTATTTATATATCAGTAAAAACTGATTTTCTCCTTTGCAGGAGATTTTTCTCCTACGCAGGAGAAGGAAATGCTCACAATGATATTGATAGAGGGTTGTATATGGTATTTTTTGTCCTTTTTCTTGCATTATTTGGTCTTAATATTTTTTTTGTTCGCAATATCAATAAATTGGTCCACCGAGCTTTCTAAGGTTATATTAGGAAGAATGATTCCTAGTGTCTCAAATAAATTTTTGTTTTCTAATAACCATTTACTGACATCCTCTTTGTATTTAGTAGCATAACAACCCAATAACAATTTTAAGTACTCATTATTCTTCAATAAGTTGATCTCTAAATTCATATTTTTTGCTTGAGTTAAAGAAAATTGAATTTTTTCCAACAGAGATATTTTAACCATTTCATTCGCCGGTAGTCGAGCAAGAGTTGCACAAACAGCATTAAACGGTTTTGTGATTTCAATTCTTTCATTTTTTTTATCAAGTAGAGAGAGTGATTTTGTAAATGCTGTATCAAATTTTCTGACAATCACCCACGAAATACAACATTGTGTTAATTCATTTAAATGAGAAGCGATATCATTAATGAACTTATTCCAGTTAGTATTACAGGTTCTGTCGAATAATGGCTCTATAGAATTTAACGCCTCATTTACGGGCTCCGGAAATGAAACATAATGAACTGATTCACCTCGTGGATCTCGATCTCCTCGATATGAGAGGTAATTAAATGAACCTGAAATATTAATTTTATAATCCACTAAAAAATCTTTGTTATGGATGTTTCCTAGCCACCATACGGATACCATCGGAAATCCTTCAGGACTTCTGATATTCATTAAGGATTTTAGTAATTTTTCTGAAGGAACTCTATCTTCTGTAGCCTGGTTCTTGCTTATTCCCCAACCAATTACTATGGCGACTCTCTTGGAGGCAAGAACACTTAAGATAGAAGTAAATTCTTGATCTACAACCTCTTCGGTGATCCAGGGGCTGACTAATATTATTGAGTGTCTAGCATCTCGTAAAGTCTGTATGAATTTTGGTTTAATCTTTTCACCCCAAAGATATTCTACTTTTCCTTCTCTTTGTAGTACTTGAGAACTTGCTAATGGTTTTCCACTTCTTTCTGTTTTCAACCTTCTATCTTGGGCAATCTGTTTTTGATAAATTGAAATTACATTTTGTTTTATTGGAGATGATTTTAAAGTTTCTTGAAAAGCTTGGATTTGTTCATTTATTTCGAGTCTGTTTTTTGGAGGGAAAAAATGTTCAAATGTTAGATTGCCTTTTATTATTTTTTCATTGATTACCGTCTCAAGGGCAGTATCTCTTTCATTATTTATTAAATTGTAGATTCTAATAGAGAAATTCGACATTGGTGAAGTAATAATTTCAGCAGTATCCTCAATAACAACAACACCACAAGGATAAAATTTAATATTCTTGTAACCTTCGGATACTGAATTTTCATCATTCTTAAAATTATTTTTTTCACTCCAATCGATTAAATATCCTTCTTCTGGTCTTTCCCAGTTTTTACCCGCTTGTTTTAATATATCTTTCAAAGTTTGTAATTTAAGCAAAGAATTCGCATTTGTTACCAATTTATATTTTTCGGGTTCTGTAAGATTTTGGATTTTGTCACTTTCCTCTGGTTTAATTTTAAAATTCATTTGGTTTGGTTTGTCTTTCAGACCTGGAAGTAAGGTGTCTTCAACCCAAATGACTGGTAATTTTAAAGAATTTAAATATATGAAAGAGTTGGAACCGCCTAAGAAAACTAAATTGACTTCACGCTCACTCTTAGTGCCTGGAACAAAACCTGATTGATAATTCTTATAACCAATTTCTGAAATTGTTATTTCTTCAGATAATCCAATTTTTATAAGTTCTAAAGATTTAAGATCTTTACATGTAGAATCAATAAATAATTTGTCAAGGCCAAACATCTTCGATAGTTCTTCTTTGGTTGGTGGTGGTTTCATTTCATTTGCTGCACGAAGAATAAACTCTTCTAGAATGTTAAATTTTCGTGGTTCCGTTACAGTAACAATTACTTGTCGTAAAATACAAGGAACCTTGAATATTCTTCCACAAATAACACGCAGACCAATTTCATTCTTCTCTATTTTTGAAGAAAATTCATTCAATCTTTGATCTATATAATTTGACCCTTGAAAAATCATAATACTTAACCTTTTTGCTTACTTCTCATCAGGAACATTAAAACCGAAACTTTTGATTATCTTAATCAATGATCGAATATAATTATCTAGCTGTCCAACAGTAGGCTCGTAATTTTGCCTAATGTACCTATCTCTAAGCGAAAAGATATTATATTTTAGCTCTTGTTTAATTATAATCTCTGAGTTTCCCAATACTTTTGCTCTTGTTTTAACGAAGTTAATCATTTCATTTGGGGTTAAATTTTTTTTGTTTGGATCAAATAATGTAATAACATCAACAAGTAGTTGATATCCATCATTTATGATCACACTGCTTTCTAATGATTTTTGAATTGTTTTTAATCTCGCATCTAGGTCCTTAACTAAAATCGATTGGGGAGATATATCATTCATAATTAGTTGATCATTTGAAGAATTTACAATCTTTTCACTTTTTTCAATATTATTTTCTTGAGTTAGTCTCTCAGTATCTATTGTTAAGTATTTAAATGGATCTTGTACGCCGTCATTAACTTTTGCTATTTTATAAACAAAACTATAAAAATCAGAAGCTAATTTATGAAATGAATTATTACAAAACATTTTTGAGCACCCGATAATTATGAGAAGTTCCTGAGCCCTTGAAAATGCGACATTGATTCTTTCAGGTTCTTTTGCAAATCCGATCTCTTTTTTTTCATTGTTTCTTACTAGGCTAGCAATTATTACCGGTTTTTCCATTCCTTGAAATCGATCTACAGTACCTATCCGAATACTTAAATTTCTGAATTCTTCTCCTATTTTTCTATTTAAAAGTCGTTCATGTATTTTTGAATTTTGTGAAGAATAAAATGTAATAATTCCTATTTCTTTAGGTTTGGCACCTGCTAAAACATGAGGTTCCCATGCATTATTAATCAAATTAACAACTTTTTCTATTATTTTTAATTCTTGTTCATTAAAAAATGTTGTTCCATCTTCATCATCTTTGTTTAGATTATCTCGAGGTGTATCAATCCAAAGAAGATGGTTTTTTGAAGAAATAATTGGTTCTAAATAATGAGCTCGTTCTTTATCTGGATTGGTTATTCCACATTCAAGTTCCTCATTATAAAATTGATTTATTGCTTGCATTATTTGGGGATGCATGCGATATTGCGTTGTTAGAGTCGTTTTTAAATTCTTGGGACATTTATTAAATAATTCCTTAAATAAGGATTTTTTAATTTGATCTATTTCTAAATCAGTCATCTCATATTGTTTTGAAAGTTCAGAGAGGGTATCAGGACCTATCATTGGAGGGAGTTGTTTGTGATCTCCAACTAAAATTATTTTTTTCCCTTTTAGCATCGGTAAAATTAATTCTGGAGGAGTTGCTTTACTAACTTCATCAACAATAACACAATCAAAATCCCTATATTCATCAGAAAAATGTTTTGCGCCTGATTGACCACATGTAATACCTATTACATTAGCATTATTTATATATATTTGTTTTAGACCTTGAATATCAAAATTTCTATTTTCTTCAATACGGTTAATCCAATCATTAACGATCTTTTCTCTTCTCAAAAGCTCATCTTGTTTTAATAATAATTCTCTCTCCCATTTTTTACTATCAATTAAGAAATTTCTAACCAAATCTGGTTTGTAAAGAAATTGATCTAATTTATATTTTTCAAACTCAGGAGGTGATTTAGCGATGACTTTTTTCCATGTTTCAAGTAACAACTGGTTTTTTGAATCCGGTTTCTCATTATCCTCATTCATTTTTCTTAATTGAGTATTTTCGAAATCTAAAAGATTCCTTTTACTTGTGTAAGTAGAATCTCCTTCATATTTGATATTGAGTAGGATATTCTTAATAATGGAGAGATAATGAAAACTTCGATTTGTCTTGAAGTACCCCGATAATTTTAGAAAATTGTCGTCAACATTGACTATTAATTTTCTCCAATTTTCACACCAAAAATTTAAATTTTCGAAATCATTTGTAATAATCCACGTGATATCCTCCTTTATTTGTTTAAATTGGCTTAATCGACTAATTTTTTCAAGAATGATTAATATTTGATCCTTCTTATGTTTGAGATTTTCATCAAGTTCAGTAATTAAATTTGAGAGTTCATTAGATTTAGCTTGGTTAGATTTTTTTAAATATTCTAATTTGGATAAAATTTCATTAGTTTTACTTATGTATTTTGCTTGTTCTGAAGCATTAGTTGATTGATCATGTTTAAACTCATTTTTATAAAATTCAGAATTGTGAACACTATATTTTTCAAAAGTTTCCAATAGTTTACTTTGGTCAAGTAAAAAATTACTTCTTCGCTTTTGATCAATTAATTTGTTATATAAATTAAAACACTCAATAATAACTAAATAAATTTGATCGATCAGAGACCTTTCATGCCAATATTGGGAATAAATCTTTTTATAAGCATTTTCTAATGTGGTCAAAAATTGGATTTGTTTTATTAGAGATAAATTAAAGAAATCTTTCTCATTAAAATCCAAACAATCACTCCACTTATTAATTTCTGCAACCACCGCTTTTATCTCTGATGCAAAATCCATTAAGGATTTTTGATTTTGAAAATTTAGAAAAGTTGAGATACCAAGTTCTAATTCTTCTAAAAAACTTAATTCAGCAAATCCATCTTTTGATGTAGAGTTTTCGAGGATTTCTAAATAACCTAAAAATTTATCAATTGAAAGCATTTGATTTTCAATTTGTGTGAGTTCTTCCTCTAAATTGCTGATACTCTCATAAAGAACTTGTTGTTTACTCCCGAGACTCTTGTTTTCAATACTATATTGAAGAATTTCATTGATTACTCTATTTATTGAATCTTTGAATTCTATAGATGGTTTAAGTGTTTGTATTTCCTCCTTCAATTCATTTAGATTTTTTCTACAATTACTTCCTGTTTGTTGTAACCATGTAGTAATTACATTCTTTTCTAAGAAAGGTTGGCCTTCTTCTTCAACTCTCTCAGCTTTTCCTCTACGTAATGCACGGATGACTGGATTGTGAACTAACTTACTCATAGCATTATCTACAGCCAAATTTGCTTGGGATGCAATCATTGTTCGTCCACCATTCATCGCAATCTGATAACAAATTTCAGCAATAACAGTCGTTTTCCCAGTTCCAGGTGGACCTTGGATTAAGAAAATATCAGGTGTAATTAACGAACCTTCAACTGCTCGCAGTTGTTGTTTATTTTCGAATATTTTGCTTTGTAGTAATTGATTTTTCTGAAGCGATATCCATTTAGTTTGATTAATTTGGTTTGCCTCATTAACGTCAAATAAAAATTCACTTAGATTAACATTAACGCTTTGTCTCCTTGATAACGATTGGATGCCTTTATTCATACGATCAATAAAAATCTCACCCCCTGATGCATTGTATGATAAGATGCCTGATTTGGGAATATTCCGTCTACCTGAATTGATTTCTTCTAATAAATCTTCGTCTAGATCTACATAAATTTGATTATAATTTTGCCAAATATCTTTTAAAGCTCCAAGTCGCAATCCATCATCATCATCTTCCTCTTCAAAATAATCTTGATAATTGGAGTAATTACTCTTCCAATTTTTATAAGAAGTACGGATATTTATAAAATCACCTTTTGCGCGTTTTATTCTCTCCCAAGGGATATTTTCTTGTTTTCTATCCAAATTAAATATTATTTGATTTTCGGATTGGTTTTTTCTATAATGAGTAAATCTTACTTCAAATTTTCTTTCTTCATTTTCCTTTAAAAGAATGGCAAGATAGGATTTCCAATTTTCTAGGCGTCGCTCAACTATTTTCTTATTTTCCTCAATTTTTGGAAGTTTAATTAATTTCTCATAAAACAATTTTGGAAACCCAATATTTTTTCCAGAAGAGCGAAATTGGATATTTGCTCTTAAACTATAAAGTTGATCGAAAGAACCAGTTGAAGACTCTTTGAGGATCACGTTTATAATCTTAAACACTGGAACTGAGAAGTGATTATCCTTTTCCTCTGTGCCAACTAATAGTAATGTTTTTCCATTTAGTTTTTCTATTAATTTTTGATTTCCTGGGTTGTTAGTATCAGTAGCAAAACGAATATCAACCACAACACCTTGATTTTTTTCTCGACTATCATTAAATACATATACTTTGTAAATTTCATCCTTTTCTAAATAATCATCTAACCAACTTTTCGCTTTATCTCTCAATTCTTCCTCGTCAAAATCATAAATTGATTGACGGCGACTTCCTGCAGTTGCTATATCTTGAATATCTCTAGACGCTCGATTAGTCACAACAAGGTTTAAAGAAAATTGAAACTCATTTTTGTTATCAATATTATTCATATATCGCTCTCTTAATAATTCCTGAAGAACTATATGGATATAAAAAAGATAAACACTTCATCAACCTATAAAATTACCAAAGCATATGTTTTTGATTCAGTGGTACTGTCCCCCAAAATTAGGACATGCTAATGAAACATAATCAAGCTTCAATGTTTCTTATGAGTTTTTTAGATTGGATAATTTTATGAACAAAAATTTTCTATTGAAGTTTATTATTAATTAAAAAATAAATTAATTCAACCAAAAAATATTCACAGATTTTTCAGTAATACTTTGGGGAGATCTTTATGTATTTTTTTCGAGAAAAACTAATCAAAAAATATTCTTTTAATGAATCAATTTATTGATTAGGAATTTGAATGAATAATTTTCCTGGTTTAGATCGTTTTATGTAAGGTAGTTGAAAGTTCTTGCAAATTGTGTAATTTGTAAAAATGCTATAATAATTAGATGGGAAAAGTATTAATATGAAAATTATTGATAAATGTTTCCATCAATTATCTTAAATGTAACTCATATATCAATATCTGACAAAAAAGAATTCAAAAAATTTTATTGAATCAAATTCAATATTATTGGAAAACAGAAATTATCAATCTATCAAAAATCCACTGATCCTTGAATAAACACATTTTTACACAAGAAAATCTCTGAATCTATTAGGGAGGAACTATGCCAGGACTTGAGTACAAAAAATTAGATCTACATGTCCACACACCTGCTTCCAAATGTTATTTAGATAAAAAACAAACCGCTGACCAAATTGTCCAAGCAGCATTAGACATGGGGTTGCATGGGATTGCAGTAACCGACCATAACAATGCGGCATGGATAGATGAGATGAAAAAAATTGGTGCGGACAAAGGTCTAGTGATATTCCCAGGTGTGGAGATCTCTTTGGAACTTGGCCACCTTATAGCTATTTTTGATCCAAGTGCAACTCAAAAAGACGTGGAAGGTTTACTTGGAAATCTAGAATTAAGGCCTGACGAGTTTGGTAAATCTGAGACAGTTTGTACAAAAAACGTTTATGAAGTTGTCAATACAATTCATTCTCGGGGAGGATTGGCAATTCTCGCTCACATAGACCAACTAAAAGGTATTTTCAACGATAACATCAAACATAACGTAAAACAAGTCCCCTTTAACAGCTCTGAAACCCCAAAAACCGAGGGGATTGATATCGACAACATAGATTTTATTGAGATAAATACTATCAATGTTCCAGCTCCGTTATTAAAAATAATCAATGAAGCCCAGTATGACGCAGTTGAATGTGCTAGTGGAAGATTGCCTGCTGGCTTTGATGAAGCACACCATATTAAACGAATGCCAGCTATTTATCAGGCATCCGATAATCCCGATCCACAAGAACCTAACAAGCATTCTGCAGCCGGTATTGGAAGCAGGCATTCTTGGTTTAAGCTAGATCAATTAGATATTGAAGGTCTTCGCCAGTGTTTTACCGATCCAGAAGTTCGCATTCAGTTAATGGGAATGCATGGAGAAAACGGTTATTCGAAAATAATTGGGATGAAGATAGGTCCAGCAGGTTTTTTGCAACACCAGAAATTTAATTTTCATGAAGGACTCAATTGCTTAATTGGTGGTAAAGGTGTCGGAAAATCATTAGCAATCGAAATTCTACGTTTTGCATTAGACCAGGCACCTTCTTCTGACGAAAACCTGCTTGAAGATCATATTAAGAAACTTGAAAAACGTCTTGAAGCTGGGAATCCAGTTGAAGTAATTTACCAGGTCGCAGATGGAACTCAATATCGAATTCGTCGTGTCTTTGAAGGACGAGCGAATGGTCCTCGCAGCTTAGAATGCAATAGTACATTAAGCTGTGTGAATTTATCAACAGACGATGAGTACAAAGGGGACATCACCCGCTTATTCCCAATCCTCGCATACAGTCAAACCGAAGTCATCAAGATTGCTGAAGATAAAAATGCACAGTTGCAATTAATGGATCGATTTATTGACACCAGACCCACAGAAGCTGAAATTACTGATGTTCGAACCAGGTTGTTAGAAAATGACGCAATCCTAAATCAAGCTATTCAAGCTCGAGGGCGATTGGAAAATTGCCAGCGTGAAATTCGCACACTTAGGGAGCAAATAGAATCAATTAACCGCTCTTTGGCGAATCCATTGTTCGATGCTGTAAAGGCAGTTGAAAAGAAAAAAGAAACTTTCGAAGAAAAGATTAATTATGTAAAAGAGCTCATTGACAAGATTCGAGAGTGGCAGGTAGATTTAGGCAATCTTTCTGTCGAGGATCTACCCCAAGAACTTGAGAACGATTCTGTACTCAAAGAACAACAAACAAGTGCAGGTATGGCAAAATCCATTGTCAGTCAGGCATTAGCAAATTCAATCCCCCAATTAATTTCCGCAAAAGAACAGATCACCAAATCATTCGAAGTCTGGTTGCCTGAATATACTACAGTGTCTGAAGCATATGCTGCTCTACTCAAGGAAATTGGTGGTGATCGTGAAGCGAAAGAACGTGAACGCAGGCGATTGGACAGACAACTCACCACTCAAGAGAGGGAAGAACGTGAATTTCGTGTCCAGAGTGAAAACCTGACAGGATTGTTGAGTAACCGAAGCGCATATTTAGACCAACTTGAACGAGCTTACCGCAGAAAATTCGACATTCGCAAAGAAAAATATGATGAATTAACAAGATTGTCGGATGAGAAACTACAACTTATCCTCAATCATGCTGCTGATCGAACTGATTATGAAATCAACCTTTCTGAACTACTAAAAGGCGGACAGAACGCCCTCTCTGTTGCAGATCGAGCCAAGATAGCAAATGCCATTCCGCCGAGACGATTTATCCAGCTTGTTCTTGACCGCAATGATGCTCACATAGCAACTGAAGCCGGGTTAACAGAGACTTGGGCAAAAAGAGTGATTGAAAAGGCTTGGTCAGCCGACGACTTCACCAAAGTATTGGCTCTTCAACATAATTGCTTTCATGCTGACGTACCCTCCATTCGTTTTCGCAAAGAAAGTGGAGTATACGATGATCTGACTGAGCTCTCGATTGGCCAGAAATGCACTGCCCTGCTTATCATTGCATTATGTGATGGCACAATGCCTGTTGTGATTGATCAACCAGAAGATGCTCTGGATATCATATCTGTTTGGGAAGATATCGCAAAGAAACTGCGCCGTGGTAAAAATTCGCGCCAATTCATTCTGACTACGCATAATTCCAGCGTGGCTGTGGCTTCAGATTCGGATCAATTTATTGTGCTTAAAGCCGGTGCAACGACTGGACGTGTTGTTGCCTCAGGTGCAATTGACCGCCCGGAAGTGAAGAAAGCGGTCATTGACCACCTGGAAGGTGGCGAGGATCCTTATATTTTGAGGTCAAAAAAATACAATATCCAGATGGAGAAACATTAATAAATTATCATGGCTTACACCAACCACTTGCTTTTCAACAATATTTTTCTAAAAAACTTAAAACCTTCTGAAGAGGAGCTTGCTTCGGCGAATTATTTGGTGCATGAAAGTGCCCGAGATTGGTATAAAAACGCAGATTTCTCTTCTCCGCAAAATCTGGTTGATACTTGGATTCGGCCCTTGCTGAATCAGCAAACTTTGGATTTGGTTGAAGTAGGACCTAAATTTCCTGAAGCCTGGTATCTGGTTGCGCCGTGGGAACGTGAAAGTCCGCTCGCGATATGTTATGTGGTTGGTGAGCGTCAAAAGTTGGATGGGCATGCACCGGATGGCACGCTGCCGAAAGGTCAGCATTGGATGATTCAGGCGGTGAACTTGGCGTTGCATAAACAAGAACACAATCTTCGTTGGATCGTATTAACCAACGGGGATCAGTGGCGCTTGTTGGATGCCAAAAACCTTCGGAAATATGAAGCCTTTTTAGAAATTGATCTGATTGATTTACTCAACGGGCAGGACGACCGGCTGGCAGCATATCTCTTTCATCATATCGTCCGGCTTGAAGATTCGTTGGAAAAGGATGAATCAACTGGCAAAAATAAACTGGATGCATTTTTAGAGCAATCCATTCAAGCGACTGAAGCCACAGAAAAATATCTTAAGACCAGTGTCAGCGATAATCTGAATACCCCCGGTGGCGGGGATGGAATTATGGCACAGCTCTGCATGGGATTGGTGCATGCCATCGACCCCAGTGGAACACGGGCTTTTACCGACGCGGAACGGGACGAGATTTACCGCAATGCGACCTATTTGCTATATCGTTTGCTGTTTATTTTTTATGCCGAAGCGCGCAATCTGCTGCCAATGGACCGCGAGGATTACCGCGCCATCAGCTTGAACCGGTTGGTGGAAGATGCCTATTCGGTTCACCTCAACCCCGGCAATAACGCTATCCATCAGACCAATCTTTGGGATCAGCTCAACACTTTGTTCAATGCGATTCAATACAGCGACGAGTATATGGGTATCCCGCCGTACAATGGTGGACTATTTGAGAATGATGACAAAGTTTATTTGAAGGAATGCAAGATCGCCAACCGCTTCCTGGCGGAAGCCCTGGTTGAACTGGCTTACCTTTCTGACCCCAAAGGTGAAACGGAGCCCGAGCGCATTGATTACCGTGATCTGTCGGTGCGGCATCTGGGCAGTCTTTACGAAGGCATGATCGAGTATCGTTTATTTATTGCCGAAGAAGAGCTACTGGCGCGGCGGGATAAAGACGGTAAAGTCAAATACCTGAGCGCTGAGAAGACGGAGCGGAAACCGAATGATGAGCTCCTGAAAAAGGGAAAAGTGTATTTCGCCCAGAGCCCGCACGAGCGCAAGGCCACCGGCACGCATTACACCGCCGAAGATCTGGTGGAACGCTTGGTTAAACAAACCGTGTTGCGCCTCCTGAACGAGCGCTGGCTGGAATTTGAGCCCAATTTTACCCAATGGCTGGCTGAAATCGATGCCACGCCCGGTGAAGCACAACGCCGGCGGCTGCAGGAGCGGGTCGACAGTGAGTTGGAAGAATTTGTTGAGAACCAGGTGCTCGGTCTACGAGCTTGTGATCCCGCCATGGGCAGCGGACATTTTTTGGTGCATATTGCCCATCAGATGACGAATTTCATCCTTTGGGTGTTCACCCGAACTCCCTGGGATAATACCAATATCAACCTGGACGCGGATCATTGGCGTAAACGCATCGTGGAAAATTGCCTTTATGGCGTGGATATCAACCAGATGGCCGTCGAGCTAGCCAAGTTATCTTTATGGCTGGCTACTATGCAGTTAGGGCAACCGCTTTCTTTCCTGGATCATCACCTGAAACAGGGCAACAGTTTGTTGGGTGCCAGTCTGGAGGAAATTGAGACCCTTCTCAATCAAAATGAGCTAAGCAGACCCACCGCCAAATCCGCTGTTGCCGAATCCAAAGGTCAGTATCTATTGGTATCGCAGGCTCGTCAAATCCAGCAAAAGCTTGGCAAAGCGAAAACTTTATTACAAAAGATTGCTGACCAGATTGTCACTCGAGCTGAAGATATCCACCAGCAGGAATTGGATTATGAGGAAGTTGAAAATGTCTTAACTCCCTATAAACTCGTAGGCGATTTGGTTGTTGCGCAAAAAATGGGATTGAAAATTCCCACAAACGAACTACACAATTTAGTAAAAGCCTATGAAAGCGGAAACGAACTTAATGATTCTCAAAAGGAATGGCAGAGTAAAGTCCAAAATCTGTTGACAGATATGCATTCTTTGCATTGGGGCTTGGAGTTCCCCATTGTTTTTTGGTCGGGAAAAGAAATAGGATTTAATATAGTTATAGGAAACCCACCTTTCTTAGGAGGACTAAAAATCAGTGGAGAGTTGGGAGACAATTTTCTTCGATATTTAAAATCCACTTATTTACCATCAGTTGGCAAATCTGATTTATGTTCGTATTTTCTACGAAATGGGTTCAACAAGTTAAATAATATTGGCTTGATAGGGTTTGTGACAACCAATTCGATTGCACAGGGTGATACTCGAGAAACTGGCCTAGAACACATTCTGAGAATCGGCGGGATTATTCATTATGCAGAGAAATTTGTTGAATGGAAAGGCGAAGCTACAGTAGAAGTAAATCTAGTTGCAATATCAAAAGGGATAGAAGTCTTACATTGTGTGTTGGATAATTCACCAGTGCCTACAATTTCATCATGGCTAGATGATTTAGTTGAATTTCATCCAACTAAACTAACACAGAATCTTAATAAAGCTTTTATAGGTGATGTCGTTAGGGGGAAAGGATTTATTATCGACCAAACGGTAATCGATTATTGTTTGGCGATCGATAAAAAATACCAGGACTGTATATTTCCTTATCTCATTGGAGAAGATGTAAATAACGATTTAAATTATAAAGCGGGTAGAAATATTATTTGTTTTGAGGATTGGACACTCGATAAAGCAAGAGAGTATCCTATATTACTGAATATTCTTGAAAAAACAGTCCTTCCTGAAAGGAAGAAAATCAGGCAAGGTCGAGAAAGAGAATTGTGGTGGTTATATGCAAGATATTTAAAGAAAGTTCGAGAAGCAACTGTCAATTTGAAAAGGGTTATGGTAAGAAGTTTAGTAAGTGAAAACCACATGTTGGTTTTTGTCGACCCCCGACAGATTCTATCTTGCAAATTAGCCATTTTCGCATTTGATAATTACAATGAATTCACATTGTTACAATCGAGAATTCATGAAATTTGGCTAAGACGATATGCCACAACATTGAGAACAGATATTAGCTATACAGTAAGCAATTGTTTTCAAACCTTCCCATTTCCACAGGTTATTACAGAGTTCAATAGGATAAAAGCGGAAAAAGCTGGTGAATGTTTTTATCTGCACCGTCAAAATATTCAATTAAGTCGCCACCTTGGCCTTACTAAAACATACAACCTATTCAATAATCCTGATTGTAAAGATTTAGATATTCTACATATGCGTGAATTTCAAATTGCTATGGATCAATCTGCGATGGCGTGTTATGGCTGGGAAGACATCGACCTTCAACACGATTTTTATCCCAATGACCGCAAGAAGATCCGCTTCATGCCTTCGTCGGCAGCCCAACGCGAAATCTTTACACGGCTGGTCGCGCTCAACCAGGAAATCGCTGCGCAAGAAGCTGCCCAGGGGTTGGTTGTAGAAGCAGGAGAAGAAGATGAAATTGATGATGAAACGGAAGCCTAGGAGGAACTTATATGCCCATGCAACCTAATTTGTTTGATGATCCTCCAAAACCGCAAAAAACCTTCGCCAGTGAACAGACGATTGAATTTATTCAGTTACAAAAAGATATTCCAGGACTGACTCTTTCCGGGTTACTTCCGGCGAATGCACGCTTGGAACTGACCCGACATTATGAGATCCACAGCATCCACCTCAGCCGTATCCTGCACCAGCTCAGTGATTTGAAAGCCAGCAAACTTACGATTGAACAGATCGCCCAGCTTCTTTCAATCCCTTCCGCTCGAACGGAAGCCACCTTATCCTTTGGCCGGAAAATCTATCTGATAAATTCCGAAAACAATTTGACACCATTTGGTACGCTGGTGCTTGCTGAATCCCCCTACCTGGATAATAAAGGTCTTCTGTGGTTGTTCCATTACATGCTGGCTTCGAACGCCGGTCTGGTGATCTGGAGTATCGCGTTTAATGAATTACCGGTTCGAAAAGCGGAAGTAGATCTAGGCGAAATCACCCAAGTGTTAACAAGCGCTTCGGATAAGTGGTCGGAACTTACTCTGAAAAAGAAAGCGCCGGCTGAATTACGTGGCGCAATCCGTTGCTATACCGAGGAAATCTTTTCGCCGCTTGACCTGATTACTCATGTTGGCGGCACAAAATACGAGTTCAATTCGAATACAGCCGTTATCCCGCCGCTGGTTTGGCTCTCCAGCCTCCTGGTTTACCGTGATCAATATTACCCGGGCGCGCCTTCTCTAGAAATTCCGCTCATTGTGGATGGGAATTTCAGCCCCGGTCGTATCTTCCGGCAGAACCAGGCTTCAGTTCGCAAAGCTTTAGATGAATTACATAACGCTGGACTATTATCTGTAGAAGTTCGGTCGGGGTTGGATCAGGTACGGTTTAAACGAGACACCACCTGGTTATCAGCAGCAACCCAACACTTGAAAGGTGAATCCTGATGATCAACTTCTACAAGTATCTGGACCAGCAAAGCAGCGAAGATAAGAGGGCATTCATTGTCCATTACCCAGCAAAATCAGGAAAAACTTCGTTCGCAAAACGAGCAGCAGCGAAACGCGCCGGCATTTATTATCTTGACCTTCAAGAGGCATTTTTAAAACAACCCGACCTGCCAAAAATTACTCAATGCGGTTTCGATTTCTTGAAGGAATATTTGTTGGGATTGCAAGTGACGGAAGAGTTTATTCTGATTGACAATCCTGACTTTCTTTTCAACATCTGGAAAACTGAGGATAAACAGGCTTTGCTGCACTGGATAAAAGTTCAGTTGCGTTCTCCAGGTGTAACTGAAAAAACCTTTTTCTTTTTCATTCAGAGTGATGAAATTCTGGCAACAGCCCAATTCAACAACTCCTGCGGCCAGCCACGCATTCTGCCGCTCAACGAGTTCGAAGCAATCTAAACCCCAAGGGGAGGATCACTATGACGAAAATATTTGATCTTGTAAACTTCCATACAGCCTACGGCGATCAAGTTCGTTTGCTCGATTATTACTACAACGACAATGAAAACCGCGATCATATGCGTGGTTATGTTCCGATTCGCTCTCACCGCGAAGCATTTATTTCCTTGGCACAGGCGCAGTTACCCAGTAAAGAGAATAAAGAAAAAGTATTCATGCTGACAGGTAGTTATGGCACAGGTAAAAGTCATTTGTGTCTCATGCTGGCTAATTACTTTTCCTCCAAGCCAACCGATCTGGAGATGACAGCTTTCTTTGATAACTGGGCAAAACGCGACCGCACTGGTTCCGAAAAAATTCGGAACATGCGTGGTGATGGTCGTTATTTGGTCGCTCCTTGTGACTTTGGCGAAGCGAAGCTATTTGATGAAATGCTGATCAGTGCCCTGGAGAAAGCCTTACAAAATGAAGGTGCAGAGAGTATCGTACTAGATACCCAGTTTAAAGGCATGTTGAAATGGATTGAAGAATACGAACACGATGAAAGGGCTGGCCACCTGGTTGGTACTTTCAATGACTTCTTGAGTCATTTAGGAGGGGATGATCCACGTCAGTCGTTGGAGCAGCTCAAATCCAATCTCCGATTGAATCAAAACTCAGCCATGGATCAATTCCAGGAAGCCTACCAAAAGGCTACAAAGAGTAAGATGAAATTTACGAACGACAGTCTATTGGATATTCTCAAAGATCTTCTAGCGAACCATGATTTCCAAAAGCGTTATAAGGGGTTGGTATTTTTAGCTGATGAATTTGGGTATGCTCTCTCCGAGGGTCGTGTCAGCATGAGCATCTTCCAGGGTTTTGCAGAAATGTCGAAAGATGGCATTGATGGGATGCAATTGATATTTATTGGAACTGGGCATCGACGTTTTGAAGCTTATGGAGCGAACACACCGCTTCAAATGGATTTTAGAGTGGTAAGGGACCGCGTTACTGAAGTCAGTCTCGAGTCCGAAGAACTGGAACAAATTATTGCTGCGCTGGTATCGCCCAAAACTGAAAATCCGACCTGGCAGGATGAGGTCATAAAAAAGAATTCCTGGCTGCTGACAAAAATGGCTGGCGATGCCAAGCGGATGAAAATCTTTGATTATTTAGATGAACCTCAACTCATGGATCAAATTGTGAAAAATATTTATCCGGCTCACCCAATGACGACATTTTGCCTTACGAAGATGTCTAAAGAATTGGGATCGGATGCACGCTCAGTCTTCTCGTTTTTCCGGCGTTTTGGTGAGAATCCTCCTGAAGGGGGCTATTCCTGGTTTGTGCGTAATTACGATGTGACCAGACCGAATGGTGAGCTGGAAATATACACGCCAGAATATCTTGCCACCTATTTCAAACCCAGTTTCACAGACACCACATTGATGGTGCGCCCTGATATTCGTGACCATATCCGCAATTATCTGGCTGCCGTGGAAGAAGCCCGCCGATTTGCTTATAAAAGCACTCTGAGTCGTGAAATTGATGCATTTACAAAAAGAGTATTAGACTTGATCTTTGTCTACAGAGTAAGTAACGTGAATGTGACTCAACAGACATTGGAATTTGGATTAAACCTCGTATCCGGGAATGACAAGAAGATGTTGGGCAGCGAACTTAAAAGTCTGATGGCTAATAAAATCTTGTTCCAATCTCCATCGGGAGAATATGAATTCCGCCGAAGCAATATGGCCGACCTAGACACTTTGGTCAACGGAATCAAGCAAGATATTCTCAACCAACCATTAAACCTATCAGAAAAAGTTAGTAAATTAGCAGAAAAAAGATGGGAAACCTGGACGGATGCCAAAGGTCATAACCAGGATTATTTGGGTGATAAGCGCCTAATCCGTGTGTTCGCAACTCCTCAAGAGTTGATTGCTAAATATAAGCAATCTGATGGATCAGAGATCGATTTTTGGGAGTTCCATGAACAGAAGCGTGTTTCACAAAATAATTGGAATGAGCGATACGACGGCACGATGGTCTATGTTTTATGTGAAAACGATCAGGAGATACAACAAGCACAACAGGCTGTGAAATCCAACCATTTGACTACTGTTATTGCCGGTGTTCCGCGAGCAGCGATTCCAATTCGGGAAGCTGTTATCAATTTACTGGCGGTCCAGCAATTCATGTTGACGGACGAATACAATAAGATGGAGTTCCAGGAAAAAGCATTAGCTGACGATATGCTTGGCAAAGAAAACCAAAAAACTGGTCGGGTAGGTGATTTTATTCATGCTCGCGATCGATACTTGGAAGCCAAGGGATTACTTTGGTACCGAGAGGATGGAAAAACCCTGGTAGCCGACCCAGTTAATAATTTCGATCCAGCTGACATTTTGATGAATCGGTTATTCACCAGCCGTAGCACGACCAGTCATGAATATCTTAGCAAGGCACATCCCAAGAGTTTTTCTGCTTCAAAAGACGCTGCTCTCCGTGATGCTGTGGGAAAACTTGTTCAGTTGGACAAGCCAGTGCAAATTGATCATGGAGAGAAAGAAAATCGTGGTGAAATACGGTATTTGAAACTTGCTTTGGCAAACAATGGAGTTTTAATTCAAGAAGGGGATTATTCAGGCAATATTGCTACATATGAATTGGAAAGCAATCCTTCGAAATACCAGATCAAATTTCCGGGTCTAGTAGGCTTAATTGAAAAAATCAAGGGCTTAAAACGCGGTGACACTTTAAATATATGGTCCCTCCTATCTGAAATGGCTGAAGCTCCATATGGTCTTGGACCATATGCCTTAGCCGTATTCCTGGCTTGTGCAATTCGTCATTTTGGTGATGAAATTCGATTGAAAGTCAATCCTGCTGGATTAGGATATTCCGATACCAGCGATCCAGAAACTATCATTGATGTAGCAACTGGGAAGTTCCCATTAGCGACACTCGAACGGCGTCCATTAACCCCCGCGACCGCAAAACTAATTAATGAAATTTATAACCTTTTTGCAAGCGAACCAGCCGCTGCTGGCACTCAACAAACTTTAGCCGAAGCATGGCGAGGTTTACAAGGGTGGTGGAAAGAGCGTACTCGGCTTGAGCGTGCAGTAGGAGTTTATAACGACGACAGTAGTGCTCAAAGCTTTGTAGATTTTTTGACGAAAAATGCTGAGGGTAATTCAGGCAGCCAGATTCTATTGGAGCAAATCAAACAAACTTATGGCTACAATCCAGATGCCGAATTGGGCGATGATGAAGCAAGTGAAATCATTAAAGAACTACTGAGAGACAAGCAAGAAATAGAAACACGAGCTACTTCAATAAAAACGAATATTGTTACTCAATTATCAAAATTATTCCATCCAGAAGGAGAAACGTATCAGGATTACACCAACGCTATTAATTCCTGGCTGAAAAGTCTACATCCTGAGCAGAAACTTCTTACTGCAGATTGGCAGACTCCCTCAACGAAGACAGTTCTTGAAGCTCTACAGAAATTGGTCGATATTGAAAAATCCTTCTTGGATGTGATCCCGAACGCTTACGGATTCACACTTGGTAAAGTAGATGACTGGTCTTACGATCAAACGACTGGTTACATCAATAAATTCCAGGATGCGCTGATAAAGATTGAAACCAGTCTACCCAAAGTACCAGCCCCGGTTTTTACATGTACGTCTGAATTGACTCAGAGCTATCAGGGAACCTGGGCAGTAAAATATCATGGCTCGACTAGGCTAACAGTTTCAGTTCCTGAAGCTGGGGTAAAGGTACGTGTTACAAAGAACGAAGACCCATTGATTGCAAAACAATTCATAACAGTTGATTCTCATACCCAGGAAATTGAAATTGCTGAGAGCTGTACTTATTATCTGGTTACAATGAATGGCCAGAATGAAGCGAGTAAGGTTGAGCGAATTACATTTACCAACCTTGATGATGAAAGTAAATTAATTCCGGAGACCGCACCAAGAATTGATCCAAAAGAAAGAATATATCGTTTTAAGAATCCTAGTGACAAAATTGGGTTAAAAGTACTGCTCAAGGACATCATTGCTCATATTCGCCAGGACAACATGATTTCAAATACAGATTTGATTAATGTGTTTGTGGAGATAATTAAATCTGAATTCAAGAAATAATAAAGGATCACAGTGATTACGCTAATAATTCAGGAATTATCTCTCAATTTACCTTTACCAAATGCAGATATTGTTTTAAATGACAATGATCAATATGTTTATGTTTATGATCAAATAGTGAAAGCTATTCACAATAATCAAAATTTAAAAGTTGTCATCACGGAAAAAATAGTAGCGAAGTGGATGAGTATTTTACAGAAACGATATGGTGATCAACTTGTAGTAATTGAAGAGGTTAGTCTACAAAAACAATTAAGTAAACAAATCGGTATTTTAATTCCCGAAACAATTAGTGATCAACAAATTATTAACTCAAATTTACTGGATCTAAGCATTCCTGCTTCAACTAATATGACTTTTGAAGATTACCTGTTGGATGTTTTTTTTGGTAATTTCCTGGTGATAGAAGGTGGAATGAGACGAGTTGGAGATATGTGTAACAATTACGATCCGGATCAATGGAATGCTGCTCTCGATCGACCTCTAGTAAAGGAACTGTACTTAAAAAGGATAAGAAGCCTTCGCTCAAAATTCATCGCAGAGAAAAGGCTTGGAGAAAAATTGCTTTTAGATTGGTTGGAAAAATCTCCCGAGTTATTAATTCGTAATCTTTCATCCTTCAAACTGATCAATGAGTACCCGGAATCAATAGGAATCCAATTGTTTGGAAATGAGTTCAATAAAATTAGAGACCTAAAACTTGATTTACGGAAAGTTCCAATCATAATGAGGGGAAATGAGAGACCGCTTGACGAAATAAGAATTTATTTGACAACCAGAAAAGATCCAAATGATATTGAGGAGTTTATAAAGTTAATTGATGAAATGAGTGGTTTTTTAGAAATTGAATTCTCCTTAGCTTATCAAATTCTACAAAATGGGAATTTAACAATTGATCAAAACTTGGTTGAAAAAATTAAATCAAAATTTAAATTTCTTGCCAATATTCCAAAAATCGCCCAACTTTTATCAGATATTGATTTATTAATTTCGCGCCCAAAGCCAATTGAACCCCAATCCTCCTGGACAGAAGAAGAATGGGTAAATTGGGCGTCTGAATCATATTTGCCATACCGGTTCTGGTTGGAAAATTCAGGGCAACTAGATGATGAAATTGCAGAGTTCGCTGGCAGTTATTCTGATTGGTTGAATTTGCATTATGGTAATCTCAAATACCATTCAAGCATAATGGCATGGAAATGGTTACTGAAAATCAGTGAGAAATGGAAACTATCAGATGATCCAGTTCTGGTAGTTATGGTTGACAATTTAAATGCAAAATTCTATCCGGATTTATTATCGCAGCTTCAAGTTCAAGGCTTTTATGAGCAGAAAATGAATTATTGTTTCTCAATGCTTCCATCCTGTACTGAAGTAAGTAAAAAGTGCATCATAACTGGCCATTATCAGCCTTTTCAAGGGACTGCGTACAAATCCATAGTGGAATCTACATGGGGAAAACGCACAAACAAACGGGTTCTGTACATTGGTAATATTGGTGATTTTAGAGCAGTGACTAAAAGAGATCATGATATTTACTTCTTGAATTACTTACCATTAGATATAACACTCCATCAAAATGAAAATCAAACTGGCATATCTCATACTCAAGCAATTCGAAATTTTCTGACTTCTTTATCTCAAGATATTCGTGCTTTTGCTGAGAAAATTGGGGCAGAGAGAGATTTAACGTTGATAATTATTTCTGATCACGGATCAACAAGAATACCAAAAGGCACCATTAATGTGATCCAAGGAGACTTTTATCGAAAAAGAGCAATTGATGAACACCACCGGTACATTGCTATGACGGATACTGAAATTAAAAAGTTACCTGAAAATTATAAGTATGATTGTTATCTTTTAAATAAAGATGTCATGGAGTTGGAAACAAACTATCTGATTGCAAGGCGACTTTATCGGTTTCTTCCCACAGATGAAAATGCCTATATTCACGGTGGTTTGACTCCTGAAGAGACTCTAATTCCTGCAGCAATCTTCCAGCCAGTGATCATTTCACCTAAAGCATTAGTTCTTACAAATATTGGTAGTAATAAAATCTATGTTGGTACTAAATTTGATTTTATATTTGATCTTACCAATCTGAATAATTATTCTTGTGAAAATTGCACATTGGAAGTCTTTGATCCAAATTTTGAAACAAATAAACATGAAATTGGCACCATTGGCAAATTGATGAGATTATCTGTAAAAGTTGCTTCACGTTGCCTAAGGAGCGCAGAAACTGGTCAGCGAAAAGTGAATATCAAGATCACTTATGATTTTCTTGGCCAATTATCCGTAAATGACATAACTATTCCTATCGAAATTATTGAACCTGCGAAGCCAAAATTTGATTTGGATAACCTATAGGAGAAAATAATGGAAACATTTGAACAGAAAGCTCTTGATAACTTTGGTTCATTAATAATAAATAAATCATTTGCTCGAAAAGCAGGTTTTGGGAGTCGGGCAATTCCTGTATATGTTCGAGAGTGGATCGTTGCTAATTATGTAGGTGATGCCTTTGATTTAACTGACGATGCCCGTACTAGTATTGCAGAATTTGTAAGAAAGTACGTACCAGATAAAGGCGAAAGAGAGACGATAAAGAATCTTCTTTATGAACAAAATGATGTTAAATTGCTGGATGATTTTTCAGTTCATGTTAACTTAGCGAAAGGTGATCGTTACCTGGTAATTCCATTTTTAGATGAAAGTAAAGCTGCCATACCTCCGAATATAGTAAGAGATAATGAAATGTTATTAAGTAGTGGCATTTGGGGAGTCGGCACGCTTTCATATGCTCCACCGACAGATGATGGACCAGGGCAAGTCATTTTGAGAGCATTCACACCTTTCCAACTTGCCAGTCTGGATTTAGATTTCTTCATTTCGCGAAGAAAAGAATTTACTACTCTTGAGTGGATTGACTTCATTGTAAACTCAATGGGATTTAATCATCATATCTATTCTGAAAGGCAAAAAATTCTACTCATCAGTCGATTAATTCCGATGGTAGAACCTAGATTTAATTTGATTGAGCTTGCACCAAAAGGAACCGGTAAAAGTTATGTTTATGAAAATATGTCCAGATATGTATCTGTACGATCAGGTGCGATTTCTGCGCCGGTGCTTTTCTACAATGATGCCAGAAAAACACCTGGATTAATAACAAGATTTGATTGTGTGGTGATTGATGAAGCTCAAAAAGTTAAAGGTGATAAATCAGGAGAATTAACTGCTCTATTAAAATCGTATTTGGAAGCCGGCCGGTTTGGCCGTGGTAGTGCAGGGTCTATAACAGCAGAAGCAGGTATTGTTATATTGGCTAATATTGATTTGGATGAAAATAAACGACCATTGCATGAAGTAATCGGATTATTTAGGGACTTCCCAAATTTTCTAAGAGAGACAGCTTTTCTGGATCGTTTCTCAGGATTGTTACCAGGTTGGGATTTGCCAAGAATCAGCAAAGATACCCCATCCAATTGTCATGGAATGAAAGGTGATATTTTTGGTGAAATCTTACACATGTTGAGAGCAGATATCAGCTATCGAGATTTTGTTAAGATAAATATGCAGGTGGAAAATTGTGATGACATGCGCGACAGTAAAAATATCGAAGCTGGTGCAACAGGACTTCTAAAAATTCTTTTTCCAGATAAATATCCTGAAGAGCGTGATTTTTACAAATATTGTGTTAATCCAGCAATTGAATTTCGTCAAAGAGTACGGGATGAGCTGAGTAAACTTGACCGGGAGTATACGCCGATAACCATGAAATCAAAATATCCTGATGATTATCAGCTTTATCATCGTCCTGCAAGATTTATTGATGAGAGTGAACTAACCAATTTCCAAGCTCCCCATTTTAGCCCATCTTCATTTGAGGAAAATGAGTCTGAAAGTGAAGAAATTGATTTGCCGGTCCGGTCATTAACTAACTCGGTTGAACTAATAGATTTAGAACTTACGCAAAAAACCATCCACATCAAAGAAGGGGAAGTAGGTAACAGTTATGCAAATTTGTTTGGGCCATATCTGGATGGTGCTACTGAAATCCGAATAGTTGATCCATATGTGAGGCTTGAATATCAGATTCGTAACCTTATCGCTTTTATTGGAATCCTAGATGTTAGCAATGGTGATATCAAATTATATCTAACAACTTCTGCAGAAGATGATTATCAAGAGCGTGAAATTGCTAAAAAATTAGAAGATTTCAAAAATAATGTAAAACTTCATGGTATTGATTTTTATTACTCATTTAGCTCCACTGTGCATAGGCGCGGTATCGAAGCAAATAACGGTTGGAAGATCGTCATTGATAGGGGTCTAGATATATTTCAAAAACCTGACTCGAGGTATGAATTGAGTGAGGTTGACCAGACGAAACGAAAGTGTAGAGAGACTGAAATAAATTATCTAAAACCATCGTAAATAATACGCAAGACTCAGAGCAATGAGAGGATATTTATGAGTCCATCATTAAGACAAAAAGGTGAATATGCAAAAAACCTTTTTCGAAATCTAGTTACAAATGTAAGAAGATCAAATGATTTTTCTGATGGAGATACAGAGGTGTTTTTGGATGGTGAATGGCACCATATCGATGTAAAAACATGTAGCTCCAATTCTGTTAATCAAGTTAGAGCTATACGATATGAAACTTTAGTGATTTATAAGGAAAATTATTGGTATGTAATTCCTCCCAACGAAGTTGTTCGTCTTGTTGCACAAAAATCACGTGGCCAACATACTGAAATTCCCTTTGAATGCTCTCATATAAATTTAAGTCAGGTTAAGTCAGTTTATCGATGTTCGGATTCTCAACTTGCTGAAAGAGTATATGCTGCTATCAGAATGAGTCAACAACCCCAATATAATGAAGTGAGAGAGGTGATGGAAAATTTATCTTCTGAATTAATAAAGATAAAGGAAAAAGCTAAATCATCCATTAATGCTCTATTTGAAAAATAAACAAAAAATTAAATCTACCTATTTTAGTTGCTGAATTCGAGCGATAAATGAAAAATAAAATAATATTAGGCGATAATCTTACAATTCTAAAAAGCATTGGTTCAGAAACAATTGACCTGATTTATATTGATCCACCATTTAACACTGGGAAAGTTCAACAACGAACACAAATAAAAACGGTCAGATCTGAAAATGGTGATCGAACCGGGTTTCAAGGTCAAAGATACGAAACCATAAAAATTGGAGCGAAAGCATACTCAGATTTATTTGATGATTATTTAGATTTTTTGGAACCAAGGTTGATTGAAGCTTATAGAATATTGACTCCCAATGGCTCATTATATTTTCATATAGATTATAGGGAAGTTCACTATTGCAAGATATTATTGGACAAGATTTTTAGAAGATCAAATTTCTTGAATGAAATCATTTGGGCATATGACTATGGTGCACGGTCAAAAAAGAAGTGGCCTACCAAACACGATAATATCCTCGTGTATGTGAAAGATTCGAATAATTATGTATTTAACTATGATGAAATGGAGCGGATTCCCTACATGTCACCCGGTCTTGTAGGTCCAGAAAAGACTAAACGTGGAAAAACACCGACAGACACCTGGTGGCACACAATCGTTCCAACAAATGGAAAAGAAAAAACAGGTTATCCAACACAGAAACCAATGGGAATCCTGAAAAGAATTGTTCAAGTATCTTCACCCAAAAACGGATTAGTACTTGATTTTTTTGCTGGTAGTGGAACAACTGGTTTAGCAGCTAATGAATTAGGTCGTCGATTTATTTTAATTGATGACAATCCAATTGCCCTTGAGGTAATGTCTCGCAGGTTTGCAGATGTAGAAAATATTGAATGGGTAGATTTTGATCCAGATCCATTTCAATAATATTCAAACAAAGTTTTCGAAAGGCAAATCGAAGAAGAAATGGAAAAATATTTGGAAAGTCTGGAATAGAATAAAGTTAGAATTACTTAAGAAATTGAGGAACTGATTAATAGAATCCTCGATTTTTTAATCTACTCAGTTTTTCTCTAACCTCTTCTTCCCATTCTTCTGGAAAATCCCAAAAACTATTTATTAACCCTCTATCATCAATGTATTCGATTATTACTTGAGGAGTATATATATTATTAAAATACAAAGCTCCATCTTGTTCAACAATCTCGGACAGAGCAAAATCATTTCCTTGTAAATGAAATTTTTCTCTCATACTAGTCCCTCACCAGTCCTGATTTCCTTTATCGTCCCGGTTCACCAGGATAATATAAATGATAAACATGATAACCAGAAACAGATCCATTTTAGCCCCTATCACTCTTATATATTATTATCCCAAAAATCAAATCCTATTTCAATAGCCCCCAAAGACCAAAATTATATATCAAAATCGTTTCGGGGTTAATTTTCATCCTCCACCAGATTGACATGATAATATTCATCCAAATAAAAATTATCATATTTGACATCATCAATATTCGTAATATCAAAGTGAAATGTGATATTGCTCTCGACTTCTATTTTTACTTTTTTATGCTTAATTATCTTTGCTTGATACTCAGCGGAAAAAATATCGGCAATATCTAAACCGGAATTTTTTAAGTACTCATACTGACTTGTTTCAAAAGAGATTTTTACTGTAAAAATTGCCTGAAATGGCAAATAAATAACACCTGGCCCAATTTCAGAGGCGTAATCCCACCATGCATTGAAATTATTACATTTATAAACCTCTTCAATTTTTGCTGGTACTCCAATATTAATTAGACCATTTGGAGAAAATTCACCTTTTATCAAGTCTTCTTTTATGAATTCAATTAATTCACTATCATCATACCTTTCATGTAGGAGGTCCACTCTTGATTTTAATTCGGAGGTGAATTTTACTTCTTTATAAAGCTCAATAATTTCTTTACCGATCTCGCCATCAAAAAAACTATCTATAGATTGATAGGTGATTATGTCTTCAATCTTATCCAAAGATGTTCTTAATTTTTTATCATTCACAATACAGTGAAGAGGAGTTTCTAAATTTTTAGTTAATTCCAAGGCGCATTGATAAATAAATGCATCAGGTAAATCTTCTCGTTTTTTCTTATCATTAAATGGCTCTGATCCAGTAAAATAATCCATGAAGACATTATTTGCATGGTTTTCCTGTATCTTTAAAATCTCGTAATTCATAGATGATAATTCTTTTTGAAATAATTCCTCAAAAAGCTGATCAGGATCATTAAATTTTTCTTTAATTGTTTCTAAAAGTGTTAGTTTTTCCAATGAAATAAAATCAACTGATAACCAGTTGTGTTTTTTAATCAATTCAATGCCTATATTAATATTTTTTATATCCTCATTCCATGCATCCTTTAGATGAGATTCATACTCTTTAAAAGCAACTACAGAAAGATAAATCTTAATCAATCCCAATTTGCTAATCTTGCTAAGTTTTGAAAAATGGATATCAGGGTTTCTTGGAACTCGTGGCATTACGCTTGTGTCAAGGAATAAACAAACTGGAGTTATTAATTCTTTTTCAGTAAACTGAAATTCAGGTTCGCCAGGAAATGTAATACCTTCAAATTTTTTTTCTGAATAAGAACTCTTCTTAACCATCTCTTCCTCTCTGACAGGTAAAATCGATTATTGTTAGAATCTATTATCGGAAAGTTAAGATAAATTTGATTATAGATTTTATTGATATCTTAGACACATACTTGTTCCTTAAAAATTCGTGTCAAACCAGTGTATCAGACCGATACCTTCCTTATTAACCGTAAAAAACTGAGGTCGATTATTAATTCTTGCACTTATCTGAGATGGTTTAATGGATGAACCATCTTTTTTGATATATAACTTCCTCGCATTCAGAATATCCGCAATTTCTCTGCTTGTCATTGGACGCATATTTTCCTGCAATACCTTCACGATCGCTTCATGTAATGTCATAAACCACACCTTCCAGTTGCTGTCATGAATTACAGTTTAATTATACAGATATTGAAATTTATGTCTTAAAAAAATTAAAATATAAACCTTGTACCCCTCTTTCGATTAGATGATAATCCTAATTTCAAAAACATTTGCCACACACTCGACTTAACCTGAATCTTGCGCTTTTGAATTCAATCCAGCTTGAAATTTTCAGAGTAATAGAAAAGCGAATTATTTAAAGATTATTAAATGTTCTTTGAATACGATCAAAATCCTCACTGTACCGTTTAATTCTATCTGGATGCATTGGTCCGAGTTTGCCTTCTGCTCGTTGTCCAATATAGGCATAATGTTTGATGTTTTCAGATCTTGGTAATTTAATTTTGCCAATTATTTTGAGGTGGTTTAATAATGCTTTCGCTGATCCACCAAAAATAACTACATATTTGGGTTTCGAATTTAATAGTTCCCATGCCAATACACTTGACCATATTTCTGCTGCTTTATCCCTGGCTTCCTGAGTTTTCTCGCGCCATCGATTGGTATAATCGGTTTCTTTTACTACATTAGTAATATAACATTTCCAACCCCCAGGTGAATCGATTGTACCAGATTTAAAACCGTGTTTTACAAGCATTTCCCTAAAGAGTTTATCTCCCCGACTGGCCCACCACTGTGCTTCAGGAGTTGGAGGACCACCATCCGGGTTTTGAACTCGTTCAATTTGAGTCAGGCTTGGATTCTCAGCTATGAACCATATGCCACTATTTGGATCCCCAAGTGCACCTGTCAGCCAGGGATAATCAACCCTATGGTCGAAAAGAGAACTGTGGGATTGAAATACATTATCTATATGTTCAGCAAGTCCTTTCCAATATAATTCATTCATTGATTCCTCCCAAAATTTGTTTTACCACAATTCACATAATAACTTTCGACATCGAAAAAAAAGATATCCCTTATTAATCATAGCATGTGTAAACGGTTAATATTTTTACTTTTCAAGAAAATTATAGATTTAGAAAAAACTTATTATTTCCATCTTATTTAGTTTGACATTGGTGGAGCTAACAACCTCTAAATATTTTTTTGAGGGCTACCCGATCGAAAATTAATCTATTTATTAATCATTACTCCTGACTATGAATATAGACTTACCCCACCATTAACTACCCTAGTTTACCTCTTCAGAAAAGAAGACTTTTAAAATACCCTCTTATAAAAAATCTGAGCGAAAAAACATCTTATTGATATCGAATATCTCTTACTGAAAATTATCTTACAAATCGAGTAATTACTTTGGTCATCATTAACGACCCTAGTGTAGTCCTTCGTGTGCGAAGCTGTTTAAATATCCCCTCTGTATTAAATTATCCTGCAAAGGAGAAAAGAATAAATAATTTTCGAGATCGGAAAGTACACCACTCGCCATTAACTACCCTGGTTTACGCCTTCATTTGCGAAGCCCTTTATAAATGCCCTCCCTATAAAATCTCCTGCAAAGGAGAAAAGGTTTGTTCATTGTTTCTGCAATCTCTCTATAAAATATTTAGTAAATTGATCTCGAAAATTCCATAGCTTTTCTTTTCCAATCCCTAAAAGTACTTCCTTCACATTTAACAACCCTAGTTTACTGCTCCATAAGCAAAGCGATTTAAAATTCTCCGCCCTATAAAATCTCCTGCAAAGGAGAAAAGTGTAAAATTTAGATTTATATAACCGTAGAAGTGTAGAAGTGTAGATAGAAGTAGCGGAAAATTAAAAATTAATTAAATCACAATTGTTTTTCTCCAACGTTGGAGAAATTTCTTGTTTTAAAACTTTCGATTTACTGTGCAATTTCTGTGCAGATACAATGGGAATAGACTTAATAACGGACGAGAATATGCTCAAGTACCCCCATATATGGGGGTTAAATGGACTTATCGCACCACAATTACTGAAAAAATTGTCTCCAATTCGACTTCGAATCAGTTGGTTGGGGGTTCGAGTCCCTCCGGGGGCACACAGAAAGACGGTCGTAAGGGTAAAGCATTCTCACCCGATTTCGCGAAATCGGGTGAGAATGCTTTACCCTTACACAACACCTCGGTCTGCTCCAGCACCAGCTCGGTTGCTGATCTTCCCGGATCCGGCGGATAGCCGTAGCGGCGCAGGATGTGTTTGAATGAAGGGAAGTACTTGACAAGGCAAATTCGTTAAGCTATTATCTTATTATCATTATCTACCCGAGTAGAATTACAACTTAAGGAGGAAATGTTCGTGAGTTTATTTCATTGTGTATTAATTTTATACACCTTGTGAAATAAAGAACTTATTTTCTGTTTTGTTAAGGCTGAGGGAATACCTCTAACGCTATCACACCCCAAAACAGCAACTTGCCAGGAAAAACTCGATCGTCCACAGGTATTTTGTTACAAAGCACAGGGTGAGTTTATGGCTAAAAGAAGAAGAATTACACGCAAGGATGTAGCCGAACGAGCAGGTGTATCGGTAGCTGTTGTGTCGTATGTGGTCAACCCTGGTTCACGACCCGTTGCACGATCGACAAGAGAGAGAGTAGAAAAAGCCATCGATGAGTTAGGTTACTATCCGAATGAAATAGCGAGAGGTCTGGTTTTACAGCAAAGTTCAACGATTGGGCTGATCACACCAGACTATACAAATCCAGTCTACGGAGAACAAGCAGAGGCTATCCAGGAGGTGTGTTTCCCCCATGGATACTTGATGTTGTTTGTTTACAGCGGAAATAGCATAGATCGTGAAAGAGAACTTGTGCTTATGTTTCGGGCCAAACAGGTGGATGGAGTTATTATCCAGCCTGTATCTTCTGATCCAGTCGAAACAATCAGACCTTTAAAACGAGCAGGAATCCCGGTGGTTCTCCTCCAGTACGATTGTTGTGATGTTCCCTGTGTTGTTCTCGCTGATGTACAAGGAGGTCATTTAGCAACTAGACATCTATTGGAATTGGGACATCGTCGCATTGGCTTTATTAAAGGTCGATTACCCGGTGCTGCCAGGGCTGAGGAACGGTTTAATGGCTATCGCCAGGCACTCCAGAATGCTGGCGTAGAGTACGACCCGGCATTGGTCATAACAAGCGAAGTTACACAGGATGCAGGATATCAGGCTATGCAGCAACTTTTCGTAGTGCCAGAACCTCCGACAGCTGTTTTTTGCCACAATGATGTCCTGGCTGTAGGTGCAATGCATGCTATTCACGCAGCCGGGTTTTCTATTCCCGGTGATATTTCAGTTGTAGGTTTCGACGATACAGCTGGTTCAGCTCATCTCGTGCCACCATTGACTACGATACGATTCTCAAGGAAGGAGATGGGTCGCCAGGCAGCAGATATCTTGTTTCGCACGATTGAGCAAAAAGTAGATTTAAAACCATTTACGATCGAACTTCCGGTCAAATTAGTAGTACGAGACTCCACTGGACCGTGGAAGGAGCATCGCTTGTGAAAAAAAATGCCCATCTTCGTCTTCGATTATCTAACTTTCCAGAAGTTGTCGCTTTGATCAGTTTTTTGCTTGTATTCCTGTTCTTTGCGATCAAAGCCGAAAATTTTTTGTCGCTCGTTTCCCTCACCAATATTTTGACGATTGCCAGTATTAAGGGTATTTTTGTTGTCGGTGTGGCAATGCTGATGATTTCGGGGGAATTTGATCTGTCAGTAGGGTCAACGCTTGCGGTGGCGGCGTATATATTCGCATTAACCTTAGAAAATGGTATGTCGGTTGAGTTAGCCTTGTTCTTAGCTCTAATTGTTAGCGCTCTACTTGGCTTCATTAACGGCTTGATCGTCACGAAAGCACGCATTCCTTCATTTATTGCTACGCTTGGAACGATGATGGCTTATCGAGGTATTGCCCGTGCACTTGGAGGCGGTGATTTTGCCCGATTCACTGGCGAAAATCCTTATATGTTTGAAGTTTTAAATGGAGAAATTAATTTCATTAACAAACTGGGGACTCCGGCAGGGAGCGCACGAATGTCGATTATATGGTTCGTGTTAATCGTGATCATAGCAGCGATTGTAATGACCCGTACTCGATATGGCAGTTGGGTATATGCTACTGGCGGAAATCGTGAAGCCGCCCTGGCGCAGGGAGTGCGTACGAACAAGGTGGTCATTTCAAATTATGTGCTTACCGCTGTTTTGGCTGGGTTTGCTGGATTAGTTCTATTTGCTTCTCGGCCATCTGTAGACCCTCTACGCGGTGAAGGCTGGGAATTAATCGCTGTAGCTTCCTGTGTTATTGGTGGCATTTGGTTAAAAGGTGGTTATGGCACCATTATCGGAGCGGCAATCGGGATAATCCTGTTACAAATGGTTGAGCAGGGTTTAATCTTGATTGGTGTGGATGTGCAGTTGTTCCAGGCAACCATTGGGTTGATCTTAATCCTGGCGGTGATCAGTAATGTCTATTTAAGCCGCCAATAGCAGTTACCATTTTTTCCTTAAGAAAGGAGGTGGAGTAACCGGATGACTTTACAAAAATCTATTATTAATGGTAATGGTTGGAAATTTGTTAAAAAAATTAAATCAGATCTAAGGAGTAGAAAACGTGAAAAAGAAAAGTTTGAAATTTGTAGTATTGAGCGTAATTATTATGCTCCTTGCGGCTTGTACCCAGCAAGCCACACCTGAACCAGCTGCAGAACAGCCTGCTGCAGAACAGCCTGCTGCGGAACAACCTGCTGTGGAACAACCTGCTGCAGAAACCCTTGACCCCAACCGTGAGCTAAACATAATTGCCGTGCAACATGCCGAGTGCTCCTGGGATTCCTTCTGGTGCACCGTTCAGGCAGGCATTGAACAAAGCGCTAAAGATAATAATGTTAATGTTACCATTCTTGCACCTGATGAATTCGACCTGGACAAAACTGCATCACTGATTGAACAGGCTGTAGCGGCCAATCCGGATGCTATTATGTTGACAGTCACTGATTCGGTATTGTTCAAGGAACCTATCATGAAAGCCATTAATGCCGGTATTCCTGTGATTGCATATAACTCCGGCAATGGTCCCATCGTAGATGATATACCTTACTACACCTATCTGGGCCAGGATGAGTATCAGGGTGGTTATCTGGGCGGTATGCGTCTGATAGCTGATGGGGGTACCCGTGGGGTCTGCATCAACCAGCAAGTAGGTCATGCCGGTCTGGACAAACGCTGTAAGGGGTTCGTTGATGCGCTGACCGAAAAAGGTATCGAAGCTGAGGTTTTAGCAATCACCGATGATCCGGCTGAGTCCACAACCATTATCAGTGACTACTATGCTGCCAACCCGACCACAGATATTTTCATGACTTTAGGACCTAATGGCGCGAATCCATTCTACGTCTTCCTCGAAAATGAAGGTTTGAGTGGCGTCAAACATGGTACGTTCGACCTCAGCCCTGAAATCAACGCCAATATTGCCAGTGGCGTGACTATGTTTGGTATAGACCAACAGCCATTCCTTCAGGGTTATGGTGGCATCCAGGCCTTGAATCTGCTTGTCCGGTATGGTGTCGTTCCAGCTTTGCCGGTTACACCAACAGGACCTGGTTTTGTTACCCTGGATAACCTTTCCGTGGTTGAGACTCTGGCTGGTGAATATCGATAAAAACTGATTAGCTTGAACTTAATTGAAAGGGACAGGACGAGACTGTTCTGTCCCTTCATCGGGAATTTCCATATTGAAAATAGATAAGATGAAAAAAAATAATACTTACAGCGCTATCTTACGACATTTTGCGAATTCGCCGATTGCTGGCCCCCTGCTAACATTCGTTTTGGTATTCATCATATTTTTGATTTTTGTACCCAATTTTGCTTCCTGGCGAACCATTTCGGGTATTATCACAGCAGTTTCAATCTCTGGTTTTGTTTCGATGGGTATTACCATCCTGATGATCGCCGGGGAGTTTGACCTATCGGTAGCTCCCATGATTGCAATGAGCGGTTACCTTTTTGGCACCATTTCTACTGGGGCTGACTCGGTAATTGTCAACACGCTTTTAAAAATGGGTCTACCTGTGGAAGGCGGCAACCTGGGGTTGGCTATTTTCGCTGCCTTGCTGGCGCCATCCATCATGGGATCGATTAACGGCTTGCTTTTAGTTTTTACCAGAATACCTTCATTCATTGTCACCCTGGGCACCCGACAAATTTACCGGGGAGTTGTGTGGATTGTAGCCGGTGGAGTATTATTTCAGACCATTGAAACACTGCCACTTTATGATGTATTCAATGGACGTATTGATATCATTAATAAGCTGCCGTTTCTGGAAGGTGCAAATTTTAGATCAGCGATGTTCTGGATGGTGGGGGTAGCCATACTATTTCAGTTTATTTTAGTCCGAACCCGTTTTGGTAATCATATATTTGCGGTGGGGGGAGGGGAAGGAGCAGCCAACGCTCAAGGGGTGCGGGTCAACCGAACGAAAGTTATGGCTTATATTCTGAATGGTTTATTGGCTGGTATGGCAGGAATTATTTCTTTCAGCCAGTTTAAAAGCGTACGCGTTGCCGAGCAAGCAGGAATCGAGTTGACTGCTATTGCAGCTTCGGTTGTTGGTGGAGCCTTACTGACCGGTGGATATGGCAGTGTTTGGGGTGCTATCATCGGAATTCTGATCATTAACATGCTACGCTCCGGGGTAATTTTACTCAAAGTACCGTTTATTTCAGCTGATAACTTTCCCGCTGTTGTTGGGGTCACCATTATTGCCGCCGTAATTATTAATAATTACCTGCGGAACAGGTCTACATCATAATCGTAGGAGAAACTGCTATGTCACAAGAAAACGGACAACCAGTTGTCGAGATGAAGAATATTGTCAAACGCTTTGGAACGGTTGAAGCGCTGCGAGGGGTGGATTTCACCGTTGAGAAAGGAAAAGTACACGCCTTGATCGGTGATAATGGGGCTGGAAAATCTACTTTGATTAAGGTGTTGACTGGTGTCCATACGCCTACCAGCGGGGAAATCTATTTTGAAGGTAAAAAAGTAATCATTTCTTCACCTGCCAATGCCCGCGCTCTCGGTATAGAAACTTGTTATCAGGACCTTGCTTTGATTCCGCTCATGAGTATCTGGCGCAACTTTTTCCTGGGGCGAGAAATTTATACAAATCTTGGTCCGGTAAAATGGTTGCACCGGATGGAGATGCAGCGATTATGCTGTGAAGCTTTGTCTGAAATTGGTATAGAAATCCGTTCGGCGAGAGAAAAAGTTGGAAAAATGTCCGGTGGGGAACGGCAATCGATTGCGATTGGCCGGGCCATTCACTTTGGAGCAAAATTACTTATTCTGGATGAACCGACCTCGGCTTTGTCTGTAGCGGAAACGAGGAAAGTGCTGAATTATATAGAAAATGCCAAGGCACAGGGGTTACCGGTAATTTTAATAACCCATAATGTGAGCCACATTTATCAAGTATCGGATTTCTATACAATTATTCGACAAGGTTGCAAGGTGGGTACATACCGAAAAGGTGAACTTAACCAGGAAGATATCGCCGACCTGATTACCGGTGCCCGTGAAGCATAATCACTGATCTGGATGCCAAATTCCAGATAGTTGATAAGTTATGATTGATTTAATTAATATCAAAAATTAATTGAGATGGTGAAAAATGTTTCATTTATCCGTATGTGCCGATACTATTTTTTTGGACTTATCGTTCGAAGAGCGTGTAAAAAAAATTTCCGAAGCTGGTTTCCAGGTGGAGTTCTGGGGTTGGAAAGGACGTAATCTGGATGTATTCAGCAACGACCCCAGCATTGAAGTGTGCGGTTTTTCCGGGACGCAGGGTGGCTCCTGTGTTCATCCCGAGGGTGTAGCGAACTATGTAACCGGTATAACAGAAACAACCACGGTAGCCAAAAAGCTTGGGGCGACTTTCCTGGTAGTCCACGCCGGTGAACTTGGCCCGAATGGCGAAGTGATCCATAAAGTCTCAGCCAATCCCGCAACTCGCTGGATCAGCGCTTACAAAGCCTTAAGCCAACTGGCGAAATTGGGTGAAGAGAACGATATCACCTATGCCCTGGAAGTTCTCAACACGAAGGTTGATCACCCTGGCTACTCCATCCATATCATCGAAGACGCGGTGCGATTGGTAAGGGAGGTTGATAGCCCATCCATCAAAATCCTGTTTGATATCTACCACACTCAGATTGAAGAAGGTAATGTGGTGGAGCTGTTGCGAAAATATCATCCTTATATAGGTCATATCCATGTGGCTGATGTCCCCGGACGTCATGAACCAGGCACCGGCGAGCTGAACTACCGTTTTATCGCCCAGGTGTTGCGTGATGTGGGCTACGAGGGTGTGGTCGGGATGGAAGCTTATCCGCTCGCCGACAGCCACCAGGCGATGGAGCGCTTTCGGGCTGCATTCAAGGAGTGAAAAAATGAATTCCCGCGAAAGAGTAAATCTTACACTCAATCACCAGGAGCCTGACCACATACCACTGGATATCGCGGGTACCGGTGTGTCCCAAATTCATACTACAGCCTATACCAATTTACGTCGCTACTTGAAACTGCCAGAACGAGAGTCCAAAATCACTTTCATTCCGGAGCAACTGGCCCATTTTGAATCCGACATCGCCGAGCGGCTGGAAACCGACTTTGTATTTGTGATGCCCCAGGCTCCCAGTGGTTATGAAGTGGTTTATCGGGATCTGGGTGACTACACAGCCTACACCGATGAGTGGGGTATCGGCTGGAAAAAGCCCAAAAAAGGTGGCTTTTATTACGATATGTACGATCATCCATTGGCTGCAGCCGAAACCCTGGAGGACATTAAAGCTTACCAGTTTCCGGATCCCCTGGATGATCAACGCTACCTGAACTTGCGTCCGGAAATTGAAGCCGCCATCGCGCGTGGAAAGGCTGTCGTGCTGGCCGGGCCGGGCTCCGGCATCCTTGAAATATATAGCTGGTTGCGCGGTTTTGAACAATTTTACGTTGATATGGCCTTGAACCACACCTATGTGGCTTATATGCTGGATAAACTGGTAGAGTTCAAGCAGGCTTACTGGGAACGAGCGCTGGCTGAATTTGGGGATGTGGTCACCATAGCCTGCGAGCACGATGACCTGGCCGGGCAGCGTAACCTGCTTTTTTCGCCGGACACCTATCGTAGCCTGGTAAAACCGCGCCAGAAAAAGTTGTTCCATTTCATCAAAAATCAGGCACCGGTCAAGTTGTTTTACCATAGCGATGGCGCGGTACGTCCACTCCTTTGGGATTTAATCGAGGCGGGGATCGATATTCTCAATCCGGTTCAGTTTACGGCAGCGAATATGGATCTAAAAGGATTGAAACAGGAGTTTGGTCGCGATCTGGTTTTTTGGGGCGCGGGGGTCGACACCCAGGGTGTGTTAGGAACCGGCACACCGCAAGAAGTCCGGGAAGATGTCAAACGCAACATCGAAGCCCTGGCCCCTGGTGGCGGATTCATCTTCGCCACCATCCATGATATACAGGCAGACGTCCCTCCGCAAAATATCATGGCCATGTGGGAAGCGTGGAAAGAATTTGGGGGATATTAGAGATATGAAACGCAGGTAGGAAATTCGATTCAGTTGGTTGGGGGTTCGAGTCCCTCCGGGGGCACACAGAAAGCCAGTCGTAAGACTGGTTTTTTTGTTGTGGAGGTGGTAGTAGGTGTAAGGGTAAAGCATTTGACTTTGTGTGCAGAAATATTGAAAAAGTCATAATAATTTTAGCAATGGTAAACCTTTACAGGCAAGCAGGTCAAATGCTTTACCCTTACACGTTCCCCGCTTCTTCCCATTTTTGTGGATTCTGTTCGATATAGGCAACGATCCGTTCGAAGTCTGCCTCATCCCGGATGACATGCTCGTAGTAGTTGCGATGCCAGATGGTTGATCCAGGTGACTTGAGCAGTTTGTTGATCTTTCGCGAACTGACGGACTTGAAGTTCTGCACGATCGCAGGGAGAGAGCCAGATTGACTCCCCAGCCGTGGAGGTGTGGTGGGTGCCTCGGACTGGGTGTGAGACGGAGAGGTGTTAGACCCCAGCCGTATGGGTAAAGCATTCTCACCTGATTTCGCGAAATCAGGTGAGAATGCTTTACCCTTACCCGTGTGGACTGTGCTGCCCGTGATCACCAGAATCCCATTCCTTCGGAAATGATTCGGCATGATCACATACGCATCCAGGGCGACGTTCGAGAAGTGCCTGGTGATTTTTAGCCATTCTTCTTGAACAACCTCCCCAACTGGAGACAGTTTCACCACACCATCAACGACCTCACCAAACAGGTGCTCTTTTTTATGGGTGAGGATGGTCAGATAGTATGCACCAGGTTGGGTGTAGTTGTACTCTGGTAGGCGGATGGAGTGGCGGTTGTGGATGGCGGGGTTGTAGGGCATGCTGTGCTCCGGTGTTCAGTGGTTTTGGGGTATGGGTAAAGCATTTGACTTTTTTGTGAGGAATTAATCGTGTGATCAGAATTATTTTAGCATTTGAAATCGATTGGAGGCAAGCGTGTCAAATGCTTTACCCTTACGGGGACTGACACTGATACAGCCAGATCTGGTGATTCAGGTTTTTGTGATTCAGGGTTGGTTACTCTCTACACAGTTATGTATGCGCAATATTAGCAACCTCCTGCAGATTATGGTCAAATACTGGGCTACTCTACCGGCCTCTGCAGCGGAATCACCATCGCCGGCAGGGTGTAATTATCATCCGGGCTTTGTTGGCTGCCAGGTGGCCCAATGCCGCAGCGATATGGAAAGTTTGTTGCAGGTAGCAGCAGTCGGGTCGTTACACTGTGCCAGGTCTGTGTCTGAGCGGTTTTCGAACCCCAGCATGTTAATTGGGGCGGGTTGTACTCTCTACATCTGCATGGCATTCAATGCCGAGGTAGGTTGTCCCCAGCGATAGCTGACCGCCTTTACCAGATTGAACCGGATGAAAAATTTCTTATTTCAACGGGTCTTTCATAAACAGGATCAGTATGGAACTGATGACCAGCAAACCAACCATGAGCAGTAATGAAGGTGTAAATGATCCTTCATTCGTCTTCAAAAGATTCATGACGGTCACAAAAACGACAGATGCTTGCCCAAAAAGTTGGATCAACCCATTGGAGGTACCTTCCGGGGTGGGATTGGTGATCTCGGCAGCGTATTGCATACCAATTGGATTGGCGCTGACCAGGAAGAATCCCATCCAGAATGATGAGAGGAATAACAACCAGGCTGTGGTGGCATAGGTGACACCGATCAGACCAGGAATAGCCAGGGCAAATCCAAACAAGATGAATATTTGCCGTTTACGGCTCCTGTCCGAGAAGATAGGCATGACCACCGCACCGACCAATCCCCCTCCCAGCATGAGAGCGCCAAGCGTACCGGCATCGTCCGGTGTAAAGCCGCGCAAACGGATGATTGGTTCCACCCAGGTGGTGATCCCGTTGAAGAGACCCAGTCCGACGAATGAAATGAACAGGTAGATCCAAAAACTGGGGACGCTGAGGGCATGCTTGAGACCATCCAACATGAGGGCACGCGAGTCCTCACCGGGTAAACCGGGAGGTGTGGCCGGTTTTTCTCGCGCCAAAAGAAGAAATAACATCGTCGAGAAAGCGGCGATGACACCGTAGAGCAATTGAACCTGGTCGATGGTCATAGTCTTCACCAACTCCGGCGTCAGGACCATACCCAGGGCTGTTCCAACCAGGCTGGCAAGCGTGACCAATCCCACCACTGTGGCGCGTTCTTTATGCCCGAACCACAAGGCAGGCATTTTTGTCCAGGAATTCAACATAAACGGCTGTGCAATCGCAATGCCGATGGTGCTGGCTAATACGAATCCATAGTTATCCCCCACCAATCCACGCATGACACCAAATACAGCCATCAGGATGGCTCCGATGCTGACAGTTTTGCGGAAACCGAAGGTGTCGATACCCCAGGACACCGGGATGGAGAGCGGGATAAAAGCGATCATGAAGACCATGGAAAGCAACCCAATTTGAGAATCCGAAACGTTGTAAAATTCCGACGCCAGGATGGTAATGGGCGCATAGGTGATCCAGAGTAGCTGAATGGTTATGTTGACGAACATAAAAACAGCCAGGACAACCCAGCGGTAAGGATACAGTTTATAGGTAGATTCTTCAGACATTGCAGGCTCCTTCGTTTTTCGCCATCTTTTCAATTGTGAAATAGGCTGAGAAATTTCTAAGATGTTATCTTATCATGAATATCTCATCGATCCGGACACAACTTAAAACCAAAAAGAGCGGGTTTCGTTCCGCTCTTTTAAGATTTGATATGTGATTGTTATTAGATTACCAGTTGCGGCCGCGTCCCATGCCTTGTTGGAGATTTTGTGGGACAACTTCACCATCGACCAGGCAGGTGCCGTCGCCTACGTATTGACCACGGGGAGCGAATTCAGCATTGTCACCAGTTGCCATGAAACCCTGTCCCATCCAGCCAGCGCTGCGACCAGCGAATTTACCGACCGGCAGAAGTGCCTGCGCATCTTCCAAGCTCATACCTTCTGCAACAGCGATCTCGATAATGGTTTCTCCAGCATCGATTCTTGCTTCCAGATCCTCAACAGGGATTCCAAGCGCTTCGGAGAAGGCTGCCAGGATTTCATCATGGTAGAGTCCCAAACCATCTTCGGTCTGCAATTGTTGACGAACTGCAGAGTCATTCCCAACACCCGGGTTTCCACCATAAGCATAAACGCTCGACACGACACCAAAACTTGCTACTAACACGGCTGCTACTAAAACAGCAATTAAACTCTTTTTCATTTCAAACTCCTTTGTAATCGTTATCGTTTTTTATTTGTAACTTTGTTTGTTACTTATGATCCCTATGATACAAGGAAGTTGTTTGGAAAGTGTTAAGATTTATTTTGGATCTTGTTTGTGTTTATCGCCTATCAGGATAAGCAAAGCAGAAGGTGGATTTAGAATCCACCCTACTGTTCGCTGTTCTGCCCCAAAAACATATGCAACTGTGCAGCGTGCTCCTGAACATGGCGCATGACGTAGAGCAACAGCTCGCCATAGGGTAAGTCTCCCCAGGCGAAGGAACACATCCGGTTGGATTGTTCTGGTGTGAGGTCAGCAATCGTCTGTTGGTAATTGTTTCGGCAATGATCCAGGTATCCAAGCAGCTCATCCCGGGTGTACACGTGCGGCAAGATCTCGTTGGCTTCCATTTCGACCAGATCGAAGGGAGCCGGAGGTGTGAAGCCTTCTTCAGCACCGGTTAGATAAAGATCCATCCAGAAGAGGGTATGGTAGCACAGATACCAGAATTGGGAAAAACCTTTTGCCACCCATTGATCGGGCTCATCCTCCCAGAGTTGGGTTTCCCAGAGTTCATGCGTGCAATCACGCAGGGCATTTTCGAAAGAATCGATTGTGGTGCTGAATTGCCGCCAAAGCATATCATTGTCAATGATTGACATCTTTTTACTCCTTGGATGATAACTTTCCTTCAGGTGAAATCCATTATAGTAGAAATTCAAGTTGCAAGGAAATTTCATCGTCGATATCCAGATCTTTGGCATCTAAAGAAGAAAATTGAGAGCATTTTGGATTATTAGGCTATCTCCAATCGTCAAATGCTTCAGGATTTAATACTTCAAATGGAAGAGTAATTTCTTCATCAAGAAATTCAACCCCTGAGCATGACATCACTTCTCCAGCTACGAGTTCGCAATTCCAATCCATTTCATAAAGAGAGAATTTTCCATCTGGACCACCTTCGAATGTTCCATACCAATGCATTGCATCTGTCACGACATCATGATTGCAGCCATTGCCGAATATATCAACCATAGAATACTCGTCGCCACCCTGGGCCCCAACATTCCAAAATTCAGCAGTAATTCGCAAATCAATACCTCCACACAGCCATATCGTTGGAGAGACAGCTGTAACCAATTGAGGGTTAATCGGTGCCGGGGGTTGTTCAATGGGTTCAGGAACTTTAGGCGGTTCAGGAATGACGGGCTGAGATTCCTCCTGCTCTTCACTATTGGGAGGTGGGCATTTTTTGAGATCGACATTATCTTTGACTATTTCATCAGTATATTCATAAACCTGGCTTAATGGTTGGGGACCAGCTCCTTTGACCCAGCCTCGCACATCGGATAGGCTTTCATCGGCGATGGTTATCTTGTCACAGAAAAACTGTGTCCCAAATTGTTCATTCAAAAGGGGTTCAACCGTACCGGAAAGATCACTATATCCACCGTGCCGGCAATAAGCAGCATCCCAGGTGCCACAGCCGAGTTGTTGATTGCACTTGTCATAGCATTCATCGTGGGCAATGCAGGCTGGATGCACTCCGCAAGTATACGTGTGAATATACGAGCTCAGTCCGGTATTGTTACCAAACTCGTCCTTTTCACAGCGCTCTTTGCCATCGTATTTGCAATTTTTCGTGGTGCAATCCGGACCACAGGCACCACGGCAGGTTGCCTGGCAAGGTCCGAATTCATCGCGAATTGGTGTTGAACCATTCAGTACAAAGACAGTTAATGGGGAAGTATAGATTTCACTGGACTGTTTCAACAATGGCACTGGATTCAGGCAGGCAAATTGATCGCCAGATTCTTGTGAGTAACTGGGGGCGATTGCACCAACTTCATCAAACGGAAAATAGCCCAGCACAACCGGGATGGGGTTGGAAGCTGATAGAAGAATGGAGGACACATTTTTGGTATTGTTTTCAGTATTTTCTTCCTCAAGAAGTCCATAATAGCATTGTGATGATTGGATAAGGTCAAGCGCTTTGCTTGTCCGATCAGAAATCTGATACTTAAATTGCATCTGGAGTGGGAAGAGCAGCGCTGCCAGTTGTTTGTCGTCAATCATTTCATCGCCCTGACAACCCGCATCAACCGGGATCATGGACAGACCAGTTGCCAGCTGACTCGCAAACAGGTCATTCAGATGTTGAATTTCTTCGGAAGACAATTCTCCCAGTCCATCAATGGTTGTACCCTGCCAGTTAAACGTTGCCGTGGTCTCATTTCGCAAATCAACCACTAACTTCTCAGTATCGGTACCATTTCCTGTCTGAAAAGTTGCCAGCCCATCAGAGGAGACTGAAAACTCAATCGATTGATTACCGGTACGGTAATTACCTGAAACACTGCCATTTTTATCGTTTCGGCTGATTGTGAGACCTTCTGCCTGGTTGATGGGTAAATTGCAGGCTAAGGAAATTAGAGCAACGAACGAAAAGAATGATAAAACAGAAATGAAAGGATTGAAAACTGTCTTCATTGCCACACCTCAGAAATAATGAAAATAGATCAATTGTTGAAAAATAGGGAAAGATCTTGAATGGAATGAATGTTGAAATGGATGAAAATTTCCCAAACGATGAAAATATTGTAGCATATGAGGTAAATTTAAAGATGAAAACATTACGCTAAAATTTATTGTATTAAGTTATCATTTATGATAATATAATGATATGGAATTTGAAAAATTATTAAAGATTGTTGGGGATGAACCCGTATTTGAGAGCTCATTCCTACTTGCTGGTGATGTCCGGCCAGAGAACATTCGCCTTCAATTAGACCGCTGGATTAAAGCAGGAAAAATTCACCAGCTTCGGCGCGGAATTTATTTGCTGGCTGCTCCTTACCAAAAGAAAAAACCCCATCCATTTCTGGTTGCAAATAGGTTACAAAAGCCTTCATATGTCAGCATGCAATCGGCTTTGTCGTTCTATGGCATGATTCCCGATATTGTCAATGAAACGATCAGCGTGACACCTGTTCGAAATGAACGATTGAACACATATCTTGGTGTTTTTGAATTCAGACATATTAATAAAAATTATTTTGGGGGTTATCAATTATTGGATATCGCTGGACAACAGGCTTTTGTTGCAACGCCGGAAAAGGCAATATTGGATTTAATTTATTTTCAACCTGGTGGTGATATTCTTGCGTTTATTTCAGAATTACGCTTGCAGAATTTGGAAAATCTGAATATCGAAGAATTACGAATACAAGGAAAATTATTTGACAAACCGAAAATTCACAGAGCAATCCAGATGATTGAATTATTGGTCAAAGAAGAGTACCAGACATATGAGGAACTATGAAAGATTTTTTGAAGGAACTTGTCCATAGAGCAGCAACACCCGTAGAAGGGATCAACATTGCCAGAGAATATCTTCAGGCAAGAATTCTCTCTGATTTACAAAGATCAGGTGCAATGATTCCATTAGCTTTTCATGGCGGGACAGCTTTGCGGTTTCTCTTCTCCCATGGGAGATTTTCAGAGGATCTGGATTTTGCCCTGGAAGGCGATAAAGCAAATTATCGCTTCCGTGAATATTTACGTTCCATTCAATCGACATTTACGAAAGAAAATTATCAAATTATTATTCGCGTTCAGGATTCAAAAATTGTGAACAGCGCGTTTATTCGTTTTCCAGGTTTATTGTATGAGTTGGGGTTATCTTCGCAACCTAACGAAGTGATCGCTATAAAATTCGAAGTGGATACAAATCCACCAACTGGGGCAGTACTGGAAACCAGCGTTATTCGTAAATTTGTTCTTCTTCAACTTCATCACCACGACAAAGCCTCTTTAATATCTGGAAAAATTCACGCAATTTTGCAAAGGCCATACTTAAAGGGGCGTGATATCTATGATTTATTTTGGTATCTAAGTGATCCAAATTGGCCTGAACCAAATTTGGTTTTACTTAATAATGCTTTAGCCCAAACCAATTGGGGAGAGGGTGAGGTTACCCGAGAGAATTGGAGAAAATTCGTTTATGAGCGGATTCAACAATTTAATTGGACAGTTATCCTTAACGATGTAAGACCATTCGTTGAGCCAGGTTTTGATCTGGATATTTTAACGAGAGAAAATTTAGTAAAAGTCTTGGTAAAAACCTGAAAAAATTACCAAAACCTTTTTTTATAAAGAAAATTTAATTTACCCTTGTAATAATTAATTTATTGAATATAATTTAGATAAGTCTAAATTATAAATTATACAAGGTTAAAATTACAATGTTTGAAAATTTTTCGTGGATTTTGTTTTTTCTAATTTTACTTCTGTTGTTGGTGCTGGTATTTTTCCCGGTATATGGGATGATAGATCGCTGGCAGCGCTACAAAATTGCCAATAAACGCGTGCTCCTGGAGGATGCGCTCAAGTACATTTTTGATCAGGAGCAGCAGGGTCACACGGTTGGTGTGGATGCGCTATCAGGTAAGCTGAAAATCAGTTCAAAAAGTGCTTTTGACCTGATTGAGCGAATGACCGAACAGGGCTTGATCGCCACCCAAAAGAATCTTGTGCACCTCAGTGATGATGGCGAGCGACTGGCACTACAAATCATTCGTGCTCATCGTTTATGGGAACGCTATTTGCTGGACGAAGCGCGTATGCCGTTGGAAAAAGTTCATGATCAGGCAAAACGTCGCCAGCATGGTATGACCCAGAAGGAAATTGATGAGTTGGATGCCTCCTTAGGGTATCCACTCTCTGACCCGCATGGTGATCCGATTCCTACTGCCGCTGGAACATTTCATCCACATGAAAAAGGTATTCAAGTGAATGATTGGGAAGAAGGAGTTTTGGGGAAAATTGTCCATCTGGAAGATGAACCAGCGTTAGCTTTTGCACAAATTATGGCTGCCGGGTTGAAACCTGGTCAACTGGTACGTATTTTGGAAATGAACCAACAGCGGGTGATCCTGACGGACGGCGAACAGGAATTTAACCTGGCACCTGCCGTTGCAGCGAATGTGTACGTCCAGCCATTATCCAAGGAAGAACTGGTTCAGAGAGATGCGATTCCATTGAATCAATTACCGACGGAGATGGAAGCTGAAATTGTGCGCCTGGATGATCGTTGTCAGGGATTCACACGCCGCCGTTTCCTGGATTTGGGATTAACTCCGGGCACAAAAATCTACCCGGAATTGGATAATTCATTTGGAGATCCACGTGCCTATCGCGTGCGGGGAACTTTAATCGCCCTGCGCAGCGATCAGGCAGAGGACATATGGGTTACACCCATGCAAGTAACATCGTAGAGGAGATAAATGATGACAATTCATACTACCAGTGGCTGCGAAGGCTGCCCGATGACCGCCCAACTGGAACAGATGGGATTGAAACTTGATAAATTTGACAGAATTATTGCTTTAGCCGGTAACCCTAACACCGGCAAATCAACTTTGTTCAATGCATTAACAGGTTTAAATCAACACACCGGCAACTGGCCGGGAAAAACGGTCACCCGCGCGGAAGGGGGCTATGTGTTTCAGAATGTGCGCTATAAACTGGTCGATCTACCCGGTACCTATTCGCTTCTTTCTGCTTCCCAGGATGAAGAAGTAGCCCGTAATTTCATTCTGTTTGGGCAACCCGATTGTACGGTAGTTGTCACCGATGCCACTGCACTGGAACGCAATCTCAATCTGGTGCTGCAGGTGCTGGAAATCACTGATAAAGTGGTGGTCGCTGTAAATTTGATGGATGAAGCCAAACGTAAAGGGATTGAAGTTGACACCCGATCACTGGCGCGGGACTTGGGTGTGCCAGCTATTCCTATTACCGCTCGTAATGGAGAAGGAGTGCAAACCTTATTAAGCACCATCGCCAGTGTGATTAGTGGTGAGATTGCCACCAAACCTTTGCGCATCAAAGGTAGTGATCAGTTTCAATCAGCGGTGAATAGTCTATCTGAGGAAATTAAGAAATTATTCCCAGGTGTACCAAACGCGCGCTGGTTGGCCATACGCTTATTGGATGGTGATGTTCGGGTGAAGGAAGCTATCCAAACCGGAGAAATTAACGAACTGGTCAACAGTCAGCGCCGCAGTGATATGCAATTCAGCAGCAGGATGGCGGTAGAAGGTCGCCAGTAGAGGAGAACAACCATGACAACCTACAAAGAAATAACCCCACAGGATATTCTTCTCAAAGCTGATGCCTTGCGCCCCCAATTAGGTAGTGGTTTTCGTGATGAGATCGTGCAATCCATGTATTCTGAAGCCCAACGCATTGTGGATCGTGCGGTGCAGCAGGACAAAAAACAAAAATGGGATCTGGACCAACGTATTGATCGCCTGGTAACCTCACCGATCTTTGGTTTGCCGATCATGTTATTAATTCTGGCAGCCATTTTTTGGCTTACCATCGTAGGGGCAAATGTTCCCTCGCAATTGTTGGCGACCGGATTGTTCTGGATTGAGGAACAGGCTGCCAACTTATTCACTTCAGTTGGGATTCCCTGGTGGATCACCGGCTTCCTTTGGCATGGGGTATATCGCGGATTGGCTTGGGTCATCAGTGTGATGTTACCACCGATGGCAATCTTTTTTCCAGTCTTCACTATTTTGGAAGATCTTGGTTATTTACCGCGAGTGGCATTCAATCTGGACTGGTTGTTCAAAAAAGCTGGTGCGCATGGCAAGCAGGCACTCTCGATGGCGATGGGTTTTGGATGTAACGCAGCTGGTGTGATCTCAACACGGGTGATCGACTCACCCCGTGAACGCTTAATTGCAATTCTGACCAATAACTTTGTTCCCTGTAACGGGCGCTTTCCGACCCTGATTATGCTGGCAACCGTGTTCGTAGCTGCTTCCTTTCCACCTGCGTTTGCTTCGTTCGTCGCTGCTGGTTCGGTTCTGGTGGTGGTGCTGATTGGCGTCTTTTTCACCATGCTGATGTCCTGGATTCTTTCACGGACTGTGCTAAAAGGCGAAGCCTCAGCTTTCACATTGGAATTACCCCCCTATCGCAGACCCAGCGTTGGACGCATTCTATATACCTCGCTGATTGACCGCACAATCTTTGTGCTGTGGCGGGCAATTTTGACAGCCGCACCGGCAGGGGCAGTGATCTGGATCTTGGGCAATATTTTTGTGCAGGATGTCAGTTTAGCTAATCACATCGCTGGTTTCCTGAATCCATTTGGCCTTTTATTGGGGTTGGATGGGGTGATCTTGCTGGCTTACATCATTGCCATTCCAGCGAACGAAATTGTGGTGCCAACCATGATGATGGTGTATATGGGCGTTGGTATGATGACCGATCCCCCCAGTTACAATGAGCTCTATTCATTATTGGTGAGTGGACATGGCTGGACGATGTTGACCGCAGTCAATCTGATGTTGTTTTCATTGTTACACAATCCCTGTGCTACTACAATCATCACCATTTACAAAGAAACGAAAAGTATGCGCTGGACGGTATTGAGCGTGGTCATCACACTGGGTACCGCTTTTCTGGTCACATTCCTGGTGGCTTCGTTGGTGCGCCTGGTTGGTTGGGTATAAGGTGTAAGAATTAGATTCATCCAGGTTCTTGATTGAATTTTGTAAGGAGAAGGAATGAGCTTGAAAATATCAAAATCAGAAGGTGATTACCTTAAAGCAATTTATCATCTGACACAGCAGGAAGAGACGACCAATACGGTTGTCCTTTCTGAGATGTTAAGCGTCAAACCTCCTTCCGTGACCAGTATGTTAAATAAACTACTCAATCAGGAACCAGCACTGGTGGAATACCAGAAATGGCGAGGGGTAAAGTTAACCGAAGCAGGAAAACGGCTGGCTTTACAATTATTACGTAGACACCGATTAATTGAACAATTCCTGGTTGAGATATTGAAATACAACTGGGAGGAGGTACATAGCGAAGCGGAAGAACTGGAACATGTCATATCAGAGAAATTTGAGGAACATTTATCCATTCTGTTAGGAGATCCGCAATTTGACCCACATGGTGATCCAATTCCTGATCGAGATTTGAATTTTCCAGACTCGGATACATTCAGCCTGGTAGGTTTAGCGAAAAATCAACCAGCAATTATTCGCAGGGTAAAAATCAATCGATCAGACATATTGAGACATCTCAGTGATCAAGGAATTATCCCGGGTACCAGGATTGTGATTCAAAATCGCAATCCTTATGATGAAACGTTGCAATTATTGATTGGGGAAGAGACAATTCCATATGTAGTGGGACGCGAGTTGGGCAAACTTATTTATGTGGAAATTTTGAATTAGTGTTTATCTTAATTGTTTAGAGGGGTACAAAATAGGCTTGATTTTAGCGAAAGAAGCATTTGTGGGCTCTGACCAAATCTTTTATCAGGCAATTGGTTTCCAGAAAGTTTTTAACACTGAATGTTGGGTTAAATATTTTAATTAGGTCAAGAAAGTTCGAATTTAAAGAAGAAAAATCCCGGCTTAAGTGTGACCGGGATTTTAATGACTCATTCTGGAAAAAAATACGTTTCCTGAAAAACTACTTGTTTGCTTAAATGTAAATTTACCGGATCTCAATCCGGTTTAAATTCTCCCTCATCCCTGACAGACCTGGCCAGGGTCATGATGTCAACATCATTGCCAGGTTATTATTTCTACTTCTTCTGATCAAGTGACTTGACAGGTGAATTTGGCATAATTGGTTTCTTTTTGGTGTCCTGTTTCTTTTTACGTTTCTCTTTGTTTTTTGGACTTTTATCTCCCATAGCTACCTTCTCTCTTCAAATTTCGTTGTTGGTTGAATTGGTTCTGATCTTAAGTATTTTATCTGCCTGAGCGCATAACCGCTATTAACATTAACACAAATTGAAAATGAATTCAATCACTTTTAATCATCTAAATTGATTCTGGTCTTATTTTCGATAATTCTCAAGAAAAACCCCCCATGTGACCAGGGGGGTAATGATTTTTTTCTAACAGCTCAACAGCTTTTGAGCTTATCAGCTATTACTTCACTTTTGCCAGACAGGATTCCAACCTTGCGCGACTTCAGTAACGGTTCCATTCAACACATCGATGACCACTATATCCGCTGAACCATAAAATCCCAATGAGGCTGCTATAAAACTTCCATCTCCGGACCAGGCGATTGTATCAATCTGCTCACCTTCCAAAAGCATCTGAGCATCGCTACTGTCGATCGCCTGTAACATCAATTGGTAACCAAGCACTTCATCGATGGAGCCATTTCCTACCACATAGGCGAGTTGAGCACCGGAAGGTGAGAAGCGTGGACCAAAGGCAAAGCTACCTTCTTGCACAACTGATGAGAATAACTCTTCTGTGGTGTTCATGCGATTGTTCAACATGATCCTTTCCTCACCACTCGGTATATAAGTAAGATAGTCATATGCCAGAATTCCAGATGGAGACCAATCATAATTGCCGAGAGATTTTTCAATGCTATGGTAGGAATTGCTGGTGAAATCGTACCAGGCAAAGTTACCTCGGCCTTCCATCAGATAGACTTCATCAAAGCTCACGATACCACCATCTGGTGACCATTTTGGTTGGACTAATGAGAATCCTTGTGGGGCTACCAACTCTGAAATTTCTCCAGACTTCGCATCTACCTGCATGATGCCATGCGCAAGACTGGCATCCACCTGAATACGTGAGGTAAAGTAACCGGGTTCCACATGCACGGTATAGCTGATGGTATGTGAGTCGGGTCTCCAGGAGAAGCCGCTGAGCATTACATTTTCCAATATCATCCAGGATGTTTGGCTGGCTGGTTCGTATACCCATAGATTCATTACAGTATCCAATCGTTCAGGTTCCATGGTTAATAATTCCTGTTTGAAGGCTAATAATTCTCCATCACTCGACCAGGTAGGTTGACTGAACTGGATGGTTTGGGCACCTACCACGGTGTCGATGACTGAACTACCATTGGTGGTTACCTGTTTAATTTCACCGGTGACTGGATTCACCATGGCAATATTCATATTTTGATCTTCGAAAGCAATCCAGTTCTGATAAAAACCACCTGTTTGATAATCACCACTCTCAACCGGAATCGGTTGATCATCTACAACAGGTTCTTCGGTTGGGCTATCTGTAACTACGGGATCGGAAACTTCTACCGGGTTGGGCAGAACATCCACCGGTCGTCCGTCGACATACGCCTGGCTGCTGGTGATGACATTGCAGCCACTCAACAACACAACTAACAATAAATTTAACAACAATAAACGTTTCATTTCAGACTCCTTTTATCCAATTTACTTACATGAGACGATTGGAAAAAGGAAATAGTTCCACATTCGGTTTCCAATATTTTTGTTACCATACAGGTTCATTGAGGAATATGAGAAACCTGTTGATTGGATTCAATATGTATGATTTGTGGTGTCGTAGGGGCGTTCGTCGTACGGGCGTCATCGTACGGGGGTATCAATTTATTTTGTTTGGTGGTAAAAAAACATATTTACTACCATTAACAGATAAAATAATATAGTTATCATTTCATTATTCATCTTGGAAAGGACAATAATATGTCATATTTCATCGGATTGGACATTGGTACCAGTGCTGCCAAGGCATTGCTTTGTGATCAGGATGGGAAAATTATTGCCATTGCACAACAGAAATATCCATTGTATTCCCCACAGCCCTTGTGGAGCGAGCAGAATCCATCGGATTGGTGGCAGGGTTCCATTCATGCGATTCAGCAACTATTGGCACAATCAGCAATTTCACCTTTGCAGGTAGCTGGGATTGGTTTGACCGGTCAGATGCACGGATCGGTATTCCTGGATCGTGAAGATCAGGTTATTCGCCCGGCATTGTTGTGGAATGATCAGCGCACGGTGGCTGAATGTGATCAGATCACCGCTGCGGTTGGTTACGAGCGTCTGATTGAGATTGCTGGTAATCCGGCACTAACCGGGTTCCAGGCGCCCAAAATCCTATGGCTGCGTAATCATGAGCCCTACCATTATGAACGTCTGGCGAAGGTTCTGTTGCCCAAGGACTACATTCGCTTTATGCTGACGAGCGAGTTTGCCAGCGATTGTTCGGATGCTGCCGGAACTTTGCTTTTGGATCTGAACAAACGTGATTGGAGTGCTGAATTACTGCAGACTCTTGACTTACCTCGCGAATGGTTTCCAACCGTATATGAGGGTTCTCAAATTACAGGTAGATTGCTACCATCTGTTGCGAAAACGTTGGGTCTTCCTGCCGGTGTTCCGGTTGTTGCGGGTGGTGGAGACAATGCAGCAGCGGCCGTAGGAACCGGGATCGTGTGCTCGGGACTGGTGAGCAGTAGCATTGGCACCAGTGGGGTGGTATTTGCACATAGTGATAAAATTCGTCTGGACCCTAAAGGGCGATTACATACTTTTTGCCATGCTGTGCCGGGGAAAAACCATTTGATGGCGGTCACGCTCTCAGCTGGGAATTCGTTGCGTTGGCTGCGGGATTTGTTCCGTTCTTCGGCCAGTAATCTGAATGGGGCAGAAGATCTGGCGCTCAGTTATGAATCAATGACAGCTCAGGCAGCCCGGGTTCCCCCTGGCGCTGAGGGATTAATCTTTTTGCCCTATTTAACCGGGGAGCGCACCCCGCACCTGGACCCGTTGGCAACTGGAGCATTTGTGGGTTTAACTGCCCGTCATACGGCTGCCCATCTTGTTCGGGCCGTGATGGAAGGAGTGACCTTCTCTTTACGAGATGGCTTTGAGATTATGCATGATTTGCAAGTACCAATCGATCAGGTAAGGGCAATTGGTGGCGGTGGAAAGTCGTCTTTCTGGTGCCAATTACAGGCAGATATCTTTGGAAGCGAGGTGGTTAACCTGGCTGTGGAAGAAGGTCCCGCTTATGGCGCAGCATTATTAGCGATTGCTGCCGACCAGGATGCAGCAGGTGTGACCCAGGTTTCTGAAGCCTGTGTAAAAACGACAAACATGCACCATCCCCAATCAGCACATGTGGAGCGTTACAACCAGCTTTATGCCATCTATCGCGAACTATACCCTGTTTTGCGGGAGAATATGCATAAACTCTCTCATTTTGCTGTAGGATAACAAAAAATAAGCAAATAAGAGCAACGGTTATCGCGAGAATGTCAGTCCGTTGCTCTTGTTGTTTAATACTATTGTTTGAATTCGGGTTAGCTGGTCAATCTCTGACTGAGAATATAATTTTCCAATCCCAAAATGGTGGATTGCTGTCCACTGATGACTGCCCGAACCACATCTCCAATCGAGATCAACCCCACCAATCTGCCATCATCCACGACTGGCAAATGGCGGATGTGCTCACGTGACATTAATTGCATACATTCGTTGATGGTTGTGTTGGAGTTTACCGCAATTACTTCTGCGGTCATCCAGGTGCTAACTGCTTCTTCCAACGGGCAAGCACTTTTTTCAGCGATGCGATACGAAAAGTCACGCTCTGATATGATCCCTTTGACTTCCCCATCTTCTACGACCAACAAAGCACCCACATTGTGAGCCCTCATCTTCTTCAATGCTGAGATCAAAGAGGATTTTGGTTCAACCGACCAGACTTGTTTGCCTTTTTCTGCCAGAATATCCTTAACTGTGTTCATACAATCTCCTTATTTTCCTGGTAATGAACGAAATATTGAAAAAATTGATGTGAACGGGATGTTTACGATTATTAAGAAGTTAATGATCATGATTGTAATCATTCGATGGTTTTATTATAGCGAAAAAGATTAAATGCAAGTGAAATTTAATTTTTGTGAATTCATTCACGATCTTTTTTGGAGATTAGGAGGTCCATTGAAGAATCCAAATAATTTCTTAATACATTCTGAATAAAAAATTGACAAGTTCTGGATAAGATAGTGACATGAAATAAAAAATTAAACAATTAATAAAAGGATGAAAAATGAAAAAGACAATCTTATCTTTAACAATATTAATAGCCATGCTCGGGATTTTGGGCTTCAATACATTGGAATCTGTGTATGCCTTCGATGAGCAAACAACCAGCACACTCGAGGAACAAGAAACAAACCTCACTGAACTCACTCAAGATGAAATCGATGCCCTGTTATTCATGCGTGAGGAAGAAAAATTAGCCCGTGATGTTTATCTGACCCTCTATGAAAAATGGGATCTGGTTCTCTTCAATAATATTGCCAGAAGCGAACAACGACATATGGATGCTGTCAAAACCTTGATTGATCGTTACGGGTTGGAAGATCCCATGCTCGCTGAAGTTGGTGAATTTACCAATCAGGATCTGCAATCCTTATACGATGACCTGATTATCAAAGGCAGTCAATCCATCTCTGAAGCATTACTCGTGGGTGGGGCAATTGAAGAAATCGACATTCTCGACCTTCAGGAAGGTTTGAAAGAAACAACAAATCCGGATGTTACCCGTGTTTTTGAAAGTCTTTTACGAGGTTCGTACAGCCACTTGAAAGCTTTTGTCAATACCTTCAATCGCCAAACGGGTGAGATTTATGAACCACAATACATGACCCAGAGTGTATTTGATGAAATTATTGGACAGTCGAATACCAATGGAAATGGAAGATTTCAGAGCACCACAACCATGGGGCGACGGGGTGGACGCAGATAATTCATAACACTTCTCCTCTTTGAATCTCCAAAAGAACTTCACACAGAATTCCGTGTGAAGTTCTCATTTAATACTATCAACGTTATAATCTCTGCATGCATCGACGCTGGATTCAGATCGCTTTGCTTATACTGGCTGTTTTGTGTAGTTCCACTGCAGTTATCATGATTAAGGGTAGTGATGAAAACCCTTATCTGATCGCTGCATATCGCCTTTTAATTGCCTGTGTCATCATCCTTCCTCTTTTCTTAAAAGAAAAACGAAATTATTCCCAACCTTATCATTTCAAGCAGATTAAAATGTCTTTGTTACCTGGATTGTTGTTGGGATTACACTTTATTACCTGGAATATGGGTGTGGAACTCACCCCGGTCGCGAACGCCAGTTTGATTGTCAACACCACACCGGCGGTGATGCCATTTTTCCTGTGGATTTTTTTCCGGGAGCGGGTCAACCGGGTTGAAATTTTCGGAACAATTCTGGCTCTTACCGGTCTGGTGTATTTAGGTTTTGGACGGTTTGATGTGAATTCACCAGATTTGCGAGGATATTTATTATGTTTTGTTTCCATGTTATTTCTGGCAGCGTACCTGGCATTGGGACGGAAAAACAGTGGCCGATTACCACTCTGGCTATACATGTGGCCGCTCTACTTAACGGCCGGGTTATTCAGCCTGACCTGTGCTTTATTCTTTGTGAATCCGATCAAAACCTACAGCCTGACCAATATCCTGCTTTTTCTGGGTCTGGCGATCATTCCGACGTTTGGTGGCCATACCTTGCTGAATTACTCAATGAAGAACTTCCGAGGGCAGGTAGTCAGTGTTGCCAATCTGGGCCAGATTGTGTTTTCAGCATTGCTAGGGTATCTGATATTCACAGAGATCCCAAGTCCGCAATTCTATCTGACAGCTGTATTTATTTTATCCGGTGTGATTATCATCCTGGTTCATGGGTATCGACAGAAATAATTTAGATTCTGGTTCCTGCAAGCGTCCGGGTGTAGATACACCTTTCCTGAATGATGACAAAACCCAATTTTTCGTACAAATGAAGGGCGTCACGATTATCGGTGCGAATCTGCAACTGAGCGTAGCGCATGCCATTTTGTTGATTGAAAATTTCTAAAGGTTTAGAAAATTATCCCTTCCATTTTTGTGGGTTTATGGTAGAATCTTTTTTACTCGGGGGCGTGGTGTAGTGGCTAACATGCGGCCCTGTCAAGGCCGAGACCGCGGGTTCGAACCCCGTCGCTCCCGCCAGAGTAAAAAGACCCATCGGAAAGATGAGTCTTTTTTTGTATCATCTCAATAATTAGCGGTTTGGGTGTTTTTGGCGAGCGGATGCTCGCCAAAAACACCCAATTACCCCGTTTTATTGAGATGATACCTTTTTTTGTAGTTTATTCTGTCAGGTTAATCAGGAAGAACTATCTACTTCAGGTTGGAACACGACCACGCGGTTACGTCCGCTGGATTTGGCTTTGTACAATGCCATATCCGCGTTATGAATCAATGTGTTCAGACCATTCACCTGCTCGTTAAATTCAGCTACACCAATTGATATTGTTATTGATATCGGGCCGGCATCCGTCTGGAATGGATAATCTTTGATCACTGATTGGACTCGGTTGGCAATTTTTTGAGCAGCTCTTAAATTGCTTTCCAACAATAAGACCAAAAATTCTTCACCTCCATGCCGGCTGATCACATCCACATTTCTCAATGTATTCTTACAGCGCGCAGCAATTTCAACCAGAATTTGATCTCCTGCTGCATGGCCGTGGGTATCATTTACTTCTTTGAAATGATCGATGTCAAGAAATAATAACACCAGAGAATGGTTAAATCTTTGTGCGCGCTCAATTTCTCGCATGGCGATATCCGCAAAACCACGGCGGTTATATACCTGAGTTAGCGGATCCAAAATTGCCAGACCCTGAACCTCTTGATAAAGGCGTGAATTTTCCAAAGTAATCGCCACCTGACTGGAGAATAAAGATAACAATTCAACATCACTGTTTTCGAAGGAAGGTTTTCCAGGTTCACGTGCGATTTGAATCACGCCTTTTACTTCAGATTGCCAGAGAACAGGAACAGACAAGAGTGGAAAATCATCGGTAACTTTACTGAAAGCGGTCGGTTTTTGTTCCCAGCTACCGTAATTTGGAATAATGAGCGGTTGGTTTGTTTTTGCAACAATGCCAGCCGCCCCTTCACCCAGGCGTAATTTGGTACCAACCGGGTCATAATGATTGTTGTAACTGACTTTACACTCAAATACATCCTGGTCCCTGGTCTTCAGGTATAACATGCCAGCAGAGGAATCCAATAACCATACAGCTTTCTCGATGATTTGACGATGAAGATCAGATAAATCGAAGGGTTGGGTGATTGCCAGAGAAGTCTCGTGCAGCATAGCTAATTCTTCCGCTCTCTTCTTTTCAATATCCAGTAGACGTGCCTGCTCAATCCTTCCAGCAACCAGATTCGCTAAAACCTCTGCAAGGCTGATTTCTTCAGGAGACAGTTTGCGATTTTGGGTTGTTATATCACATCCAATTGTGCCAACCACTTTGCCATTTACAATCAACGGGCAAATCAAGATGGACTGAATTTTTTGCCTGATCATTAAATGTTGGACTGCGTGAAGTTTCGGATCATCCTGAACATTTTCCGAATAGAACGAGCTCTTATTTTTTAAAATATAATTCATGGAAGGGTTGTCTTCTAATGGGATCAGCATACCTATCGTGGATGAATTTCCAGCACCCGGGTGATCGGCAACAATCGTCATGCTTTTATGGTCTGGATTCATCATCGCCAGACCGACCTGGTCAACTCCCAGTGCTTCGACCATACTATCTACGGAAACTTGTTGTATTACCTCCAGGTCTGCAGGTTGGGTCATTTTGAAAGCAACTTGATTAATAATCGCCAGGCGTTGTAACCGTTTCTGGGTTTCCTCAAAGGCACGGGAATTCTCAATCACGATAGCTGCCTGTTCAGTAAAGAGCAGTAGTTGCTCGAATGGAAAATTTTTATAAAAATCTTTCTGAGAGCTTAGAAAATTTAAAAATCCAACCAGTTTTCCGCGGGCGATGATGGGCAATCCCATGTAGGATTTAATCCAATCCACTTCTGGAAACACAGTCCAGATTTGGGAAGCAGAGGTGTCCGCGATGATCAAGGGAGCTTTATTTTTCACCATCCATTTGCTGGTGGACATTTCATCCAGGCGAATGTTGAAATTTTCTGCAAATTCATCCAAGCCAAATTTGGAATAACCAATGTGCCTTGCAATCCTGAGCCGATCTCCTTGAATGAGAGTGATATCGGCAGCATCAAATGTGACAAAAAACCCCATATTTTCAAGGATAATATTGAGTACTTCGTCCAGTTTCATAGTTTCATTCAAGGCAAATGTTACTTTTCCCAGCGCATCAACAAGTTGACGTTGTTTCTTTTCTGCTAGTTGAGCCTGTAGCTGCTCGGTCATGTCATTGAAAATTACAGCTAACTGGTTTTCTCCTAACGCGAATGCAGATAAAATTAAATTTCGGTTCATCAACAAATAATGTCTCTGATTCTTGAGTGGTTTTCCAGTTTTTAAAACACGATCATAATCCTGCAAAAAAGGTTCAATTGCTGCATAAGAACCATAGATCTCAGTTGCCCGTTTTCCTATCACCTCATCGCGAGATAAATTCATGATATTCTCGTAAGCGGGATTTACATCGGTTATGATCCAATCTACTGGTTTTTCTTCTTCATACAGAACTTCATCTATCGACATGCCATCGATCATGTTTATGAATTGAGATCGAAAGCGTTGTTCACTTTTACTGAGTACTAATTCGGAGATTTCACGCTGTGTCAATTCGTGTTTAATTTTTTGGTTAAGGTTGTGTAAAACACCGGAACCAATGCCTACAATAATAACTGAGATAAACCCGGTGATTCCAGCTTTAAAGGAAATCTCGGCACCATGAATACCACTCAGATAAAAAAATAAATGGTAATTTAGAAAAAGTAAGATTATGCTTGAAAAAATTCCCCATTTGACACCAAAATACCATCCAGTCAGTGCAACAGGAAAAATGGAAAGAGCGGAAATCCCGTTTCCCATCTTTGCATGTAAAATAAGAAATATAAGTGTATACAAAACAGTAGCACTCACAGGGAAAACAAATTTTGGCATTTTATTTATAATATTGTTCTTCATTTTAATTTTTCTTACAAACCTGACTTCTAAATGTTACTTCTTTTACGTCTACTAAATAGTATAAACGCATCGGTCGTTCAATAGTAGATGAATCTTAAATATGAATCATTTTAGCTTAACAAACAAAAAATAAACAATAAACTTACTAAATACAAACGAATTAGTAACAATAAACAAATAAGATAGAAACAATAATTGACTAAAACAATCGGATTTATAAATGGATTGTATTTTCTGAAAAATATTTAGTTATTGGGAGATGTGGACAATCTGACACGAAAAAATGGTAGAGTCACAAAGTTTTATCACTTTATGCCAGTATAATAATGGTAAAGTTGACTATGAATACCAGACGAAAATCTCCCATTAACATAATTAGCACAGAGAAACATCATTGTTCAATGGATCTACGCTTAAAAATTTTGGGTAGATTACCATTTTTCACCGATTTGAACCAAACCGAATTAAAGGCGATCAATCCACGCTTCAATTCACTGGGATTCGCTAAAGATGAATTCATCTATTTCTCCGGAGATCCAGCCGAACGTATGTTTGTTGTTGCCGAAGGGAAGATAAAATTATTCCAACCTGGTTTTGAAAGGCGCAATGTCCTGCTGAATATTCTTTTGGAAGGTGATTTATTTGGTAATTTAACCGTTTTTGGTTCTTCCACCTATACAGACACAGCCCAGTCATTGACATCATCCTGCATCCTCAGCATCAGTAGCCAATCCTTTAGGGAAATCCTGGAAGAATTTCCATCACTGGCTATTAAATCCTTGCAGGTGATGGAAAAACGACTCATTGCTGCGAATAAACGAGTCTTTGAGATTAGCACTTTACCTGTTGAAAAACGGATTGTGGTAACTTTGTTGACCCTGGTTGAAAAAGTGGGAAAACACTCAAACAATGGCGTTTTAATCGATGCACCTATTTCGCGTGAGGATCTGGCGGAAATGACGGCTACCACCCCCGAAACTGTCAGCCGTGTAATGAGCCAATTCCAGAGCAGTGGGGTTATTGAGAGTGGCAGAAAATGGATTTCAATCGTTGATTGGGATGCGTTCCAACAACTGGCAAATGTTGAATCTCCATAAACCAATTGATACCTGACGCAGGATATACAAAAGAATAGATTAACTGAGAGTCACTTCTCATCTGGTTGTGCCCAGGCATGCTTTTTTGAGTTAATTGGTTGCAGTTAACTGATCTATATCATGGAAGCAGCAAACAATGCGCATTATATTGTTACTGTAACATGATATTTTATTAAAGGAGATTAGAAATGAAAACTATTTTACGAAGTAAAGAATTGACCTGCCCTTCCTGTATTACAAAAATTGAAAAGGCTTTGACGAAGATTGAAGGTGTGGAGACTGCAAAAGTATTCTTTTCCACCGGTCGGATCGAGGTCGAACACAATGCTGAACTGGTACAAGGCAAAGATCTTGAAAAAGCAATTCAGGCAGTTGGGTACGAAGCACGTGTTTCAGCTTTTTAGATCGGAGAGAAATATGTTAACTCAAATGAAAGTGTTTACAAATTGGTATATTGATCCCAAACAACGCAGAAAAGTTTTGACTATTCTCAGTGGCACTTTGATTTTGGTGGGACTGGCAGCCCGGTTAAATTCCGGTTTTCTCGATTTGGGCAATTTCCTACTGGTGATTTCCGCAGTAGCAGCAGGTTCAGATATTGTTGGGCGAGCCTGGATAAATCTGCGTAACAAAGCCTTCAGTATTGAATTACTGGTCAGTATTGCCTTTATTGGCGCACTGGTAATTGGTGAATTTTGGGAGGCTGCTGCAGTAACTTTCCTGTTTATTTTTGGGGCTTATCTGGAAGCGCGTACCTTAAGTCGTACCAGAGAAGTATTAGGTGATCTGTTGGATCTGGTGCCTGCAATGGCTTTAATTTTGAGAGATGGGCGTCAGATTGATGTGCCTGCACACGAGGTCTCCCTCGATGATATTCTACTGATTAAACCGGGAACAAAAGTACCTGTGGACGGAACAGTGATTGAGGGTATATCAGCTATTAATGAGAGTGCCATCACAGGTGAACCCATTCCCGAAGAAAAATCGGAAGGTGATCTGGTATTTGCTGGCAGTGTTAACCAAAACGGCATACTGAAAGTAAGAGCTACCGGGATTGGTGCAGATACTACTTTGGCGCGAATTATCCAGCGTGTGGAACAGGCACAGGAAGAAAAAGCACCGACTCAGCGGTTTATTGAACGCTTTGCGCAATGGTATACACCTGCAATTATTGTCTTGAGCATTGTTGCCTTTGTGATCAGCCGGGATATCGAACTTTCATTGACATTACTGGTGATCGGCTGCCCCGGCGCATTGGTGATTTCTACACCAGTCTCGATTGTTGCTGGGATCGGAAGAGCTGCTAAAAAGGGAATATTAATCAAAGGTGGAGAATATCTGGAAAACTCCGGTAAAATTAATGTGATGGCTTTGGATAAAACAGGTACATTAACCCAGGGGAAACCACAACTGGTGGAAATTCAGGTGGTTGATGGCCAGGGCGAACCCCTTCTTTCCAATGGGATTAAGTATAACGCAGGAAATAATTGGAGCGAGGATCAAAAATCTGTATTGCATTGGGCTGGAATTGCAGAAGTGAATTCAGAGCATCCACTGGCACGACCGATTTTGACAGAAGCTAATCTATATGAACTGGTACCGGAACCGGATGAATTTGAATTACTCATTGGGAAAGGTGTGGTCGCTCAGTACCAAAGTAAACAAATTGGTGTGGGGACTTCTGACCTAATGCAAAATCTAAATATACAGATAAATTCGAAGGTAAACCAGGCATTAGAATTGATGAAATCAGATGGTAAAACTGCTGTATTGGTTTCAGTAGAGGAAAAAATCATTGGGATTTTGGGAATTGCTGATCCAATTCGTGAGAATGCCAGGGAATTGGTTACTAATCTCAAACAAATCGGAATGCAAAATGTGGTGATGCTTACAGGCGATGATCGCATTACGGCAGAAGCGATTGCTAAAGAAGCAGGTATTGTAGATGTATATGCAAATCTGTTACCTGATGATAAGCTGGCTATCATTCAGCAATTCAAGCAAGCTGGTAAAGTGGTGGCAATGATTGGAGATGGCATCAATGACGCTCCAGCACTGGCGACGGCAGATATTGGCATTGCAATGGGAGTCGCTGGTACGGGGATTGCTATTGAGACTGCTGACATCGCATTGATGGCTGATGATTTATCGAAAATTCCTCAAGCGATCGCATTATCGAAAGCAGTTCTTAGGAATATCCGTCAGAACGTCATTGTTGCACTTGTCACTGTTTCAGTATTGCTGGCTGGGGTGTTATTAAAGGAAGTGCACATGGCAGGTGGTATGCTCATTCACCAGGCTTCCATTTTATTGGTGATCATCAATGGCATGCGATTGATGAGAGCTTGAGATCAGTTATTTTCAGCCACTGACTGAGCGTGATTTTAGAAGGGTAACAACTAAACATTTCAATGCTATACTTTTAAAAATATCGAGATAAAAAAGGAAAACAACATGACAACAAACAAACCACCAGCTGGCTTCCGAGACATTGAAGTACGAGCGGAAGCCTCATCGATTGAAAAATGGCGCAAACAGGTGTTGGCTGGTCAGCCTGAAACGGGTCGCATGTATGCCTTTATCAGCGATGAAGGCTCTTATATGCCGGGTGGAGAAGGGACAGCTCCAACCCCGTTATCGTATTTTGTTGCCGGGATGGCTCTTTGACTCATCTCGCATGTGTCGCAGGTTGCGACCAAACGAAAATTGTCCATCCGCAATGAACGAGTTAATGTCACCGCTCACTTCCATGAACAGGGTTCGGTATTAAGAGATGACGCAGAGGGTTTCTGTGATGGCTTTGAAATTGAAATTCTGATCGACTCGGATGAAGAACCTCAAAAGATTGCTGATTTAGTACGGATTTCGCGGGAAATGTGTTTTACAGAAAAGGTGCTGATGGGATCTGTTCCGGTCAAAGTCAGTAAGAAGCTGAATCAACAACCACTGGAGATGTAGCTTTTTTTGTGTACATTCTATAATTGGGGGTCAGGGTGTTATTAGCAGGTATTCACCTGCTAATAACACCCGTTTAATCCAATGAATTGATATGACCTCTATAGTCCTGACCATGCCAACCCCCAGAGCACCCTTCCGGTCGTAAGGATATATGGTCCTGATCCAAACGCATAAACAGCAGTAGAGAGGGTTCCGAATCCCAGAGAGATCAGCATTAAGGGGCGTCGGGGAAGTCGATCATAAATCCAACCAGCCATGCCGTTAAAAAGCAAGCGTACCAGGCGGTTTATTCCCAGCAGGAACCCAACCATGGCCAGAGTCAAGCCGGCTTGCCTGGCAATTTCTGGTGACGGCAGCACGGCATACAGGGTGGCATCCCCGAGTAGTGAAAGTGCTAATCCGATGCCGAGAGGGGTCAGAACAATGTTAGGCCTATGGATATTCATTACTTTTGTTTCTTTGATGTGGTTGGTCATGGTGAAAAGGTTAGATTTATTGTATCATTTAGAAAATTATCCATTATTTATAATGGATAATTAGAACCTCAAAGGTGAATTGACTGGACTACTTTTTAACGCTCATCTATAATTATTTAATTCTTTTTATCATTCACGGGAGGGTGACATGCCTAAGATGGATCAGGTTTTATCAGTGATTTTAGGGGGTGGTCGAGGTACTCGATTGCAGCCGTTGACGACCATGCGTTCAAAGCCTGCTGTTCCCATCGCAGGGAAATATCGCTTGATAGATATTCCCATCAGCAATTGTATTAATTCTGGCATTTATAAGATAGCTGTTTTAACCCAATTTAACTCTGTGTCTTTACATCGTCATATCACCCGTACTTATCAATTTGACACCTTTCATACAGGCTGGGTTCAGATCTGGGCGGCTGAACAAACCGTCAATACAGCTGATTGGTATCAGGGGACAGCCGATGCTGTTCGCAAGCAATTATTTGAAATCAAATCGGCCCGTACGCCGTATGTGTTGATTCTGGCTGGCGACCATCTATACCGCATGGATTATCAAGCGATGGCACAGTTTCATTGGGACAACAATGCCGATATTACCATCGCAGTGCAGCCTATTCGAAAAAATGAAGCGGATCGTTTTGGTATTTTGAAACGGGGATCGGATAATGAAATCACCCGCTTCGCCGAAAAACCAACGGATCCGGAAGTACTGGCGGATATGGTCAGTCGAGATGATGAGGAAAGACCTTACTTGGGCTCGATGGGTATTTATTTCTTCAATACAGATGTGCTTTTTGAGATGCTTGACCATACCACCATGCAAGATTTTGGAAAACATGTGGTTCCATACGCAATTGATCGAAAGAAAGTGGTTGGTTACGATTTTGAAGGATATTGGGAAGATATTGGAACAATCCGCTCTTTTTATGATACCAACTTATTGCTGACAGGTCCTGATTCCCCCTTCAATTTCTTCGACCAACGCAGTCCCATTTATTCGCATGGTCGCTATTTGCCCGGTTCAACCGTTGAAAACAGTATGTTGGAACGGGTTTTGTTAACCGATGGATGCTGCATCAATCACGCAGAAATTCGTCATTCTATTATTGGATTACGTTCACAAATTCGGTCTGGTGTGCGCATTATTGATACGATTATGATGGGCTCCGATTACTACGATCGGGTATCAGCCTGCAACCAGGAAGATTATCCAGCCGGTGTAAATGAACATGAAATTCCGCTGGGGGTTGGGAATGGATCCTATATTGAAGGGGCTATTCTGGATAAAAATGTACGCATTGGACGCGGAGTTGTCATCCGACCCTTCCCACCAGGCACTGAAATTGATGAGGTATTATTCTCTGTTCGGGACGGGATTGTGGTTATTCCTAAGAACACAATCATTCCGAATGGTACTTATATTGGGCCAATTCCTGGCGAAAGTTTGTAGTAAAATTTTAGGGCAGGAATAAACCTGCCCTTTTTTATATTCTGCAATTATCCATTATTTATCCAATTAAAGGAGAACGCATGGCAGAAAAGACGAAAAACGGGATTTCAAAACCTTTAAAGGATGTAATTATTTCCTGGCATGCCGTCAGTAGTGATGAGATCCTGCAAAAACTGGACACTCAGTTGGAAAAAGGTCTCACCAATCAGGAAGCTGAAAAAAGATTACAGGAGTATGGCCCCAACCAGTTGGAGGAAGGAAAACGCACAACCTTTCTTCAGATGGTTTTCCGACAACTGAATAATTTTGTTGTCATTCTTTTAATTGTTGCATCCATTATTTCTGCTTTTTTAGGGGAATGGGTGGATGCGAGTGCCATCATTGCCATCGTGATCTTAAACACCATCATGGGGGTGGTGCAGGAGAACCGGGCTGAGCAAGCGTTGGCAACACTTAAAAAACTGGCAGCTCCCGATGCGCAAGTGCTGCGAAATGGTCATCGGGTAACAATCCCTTCCCATCAATTGGTCCCCGGTGATATTGTCTTTCTGGAAGCCGGTTATTTTATCCCTGCTGATGTGCGCTTATTAGAAGCGATTAATTTGCGCGTAGAAGAGGCAGCATTAACCGGAGAATCGGTCCCTGTGCAAAAGAATGCTTCGCTGGTGCTGGATAAAACAGCATCCCTGGGTGATCGTAAAAACACCACCTTCATGGGCACGACTGTCTCCTATGGTCGTGGTCGTGGGGTTGTAGTCGACACCGGTATGGATACCCAGCTGGGCATGATTGCCACCATGTTGAAATCGGTGGAAGATGAGCAAACACCCTTGCAGCGGCGGTTGGATCAATTGGGAAAAACACTGGGTTGGGCAGCATTGATCGTATGTGGTTTGGTTTTTGGTATCGGTATCCTGCGTGGTGGTGATTTATTGGAAATGTTTATGGTAGCCGTCAGTCTGGCCATTGCGGCTGTGCCAGAAGGATTACCTGCGATTGTAACCATCGCTCTGGCGCTGGGTATGCGCGAGATGATCAACCGGCATGCTTTGATTCGGCGTTTGTCTTCGGTGGAAACGCTTGGGTCTGCCACCATCATTTGTTCCGATAAAACAGGAACCCTGACACAAAATGAAATGACCGTAACGCGCATTTGGTCGGATGGTCAATTTGTTGAGGTAACTGGTCGCGGATATAGACCGGTAGGTGAATTTTTGGTGGACGGTAAAGCAGTGGATATTCACAAATACCAGGGTATCATGTCCACACTATGGGTGGGTGCGATGAACAATGACTCCTACCTGGAAGAAATGGAATCGGAGGGACAGGAAAAAGCATACCGCATCATTGGCGACCCTACGGAAGGGGCTCTGATTGTAGCGGCAGCCAAGGCTGGTGAGGTTCAAAATGTCCTGAATAAAAAATATCCACGTACCCAGGAAATTCCTTTTGATTCCGTGCGGAAACGAATGTTAACCATCCACAAGATTGATGAACCTGGTCCGGATGATTTATCTCCTTTCGATGACGATTCTGAGCGTAAACATTATGCCATTGCCATCAAGGGTGCACCGGATATTGTTCTGACGCTGTGTAATTCATACCAGACCATGGAAGACAAGCCGGTGCCTTTGTCTGAGGAGATGAAAGCCAAAATCATGGCAGCTAACGATGAAATGACTCAGGACGCTCTTCGGGTTCTGGGAGTGGCATATCGGGTGGTCAGTGTGTTGCCTGAGGAAATCGATAGTGATGAACTTGAGAAGGACATGGTTTTTGTGGGGCTAATTGGCATGATTGACCCAGCTCGCAAAGAGGTGCAACCCGCCTTGGAACTGGCGCGAGGTGCTGGTATTCGCACCATCATGATCACAGGTGATTACCCAAACACTGCCAGGGCGATCGCCAGAGATATCAACCTGCTGCAAAGTGGACACGAAGTGCTTACCGGCTATGATCTGGACGAAATGAGTAATGAAGAATTACGCGAAAAAGTAAAAGTTACCGATGTATTTGCGCGTGTCTCCCCGGAACATAAAATGCGGATTGTGGAAGCCTTGCGTTACAATGGCGAAGTGGTCGCCATGACCGGTGATGGGGTCAATGATGCCCCCGCCATCAAGTTAGCAGATATCGGTGTGGCCATGGGTATCACCGGCACCGATGTTGCCAAAGACACAGCCGATATGGTGCTGACGGATGACAATTATGCCAGTATTGTGGCCGCTGTTGAGCAGGGGCGCATCATCTATTCCAATATCCGCAAATTTGTATATTACCTGATCTCATGCAACCTGGCAGAAATCATGATCATCTTTCTGGCGACAGCTTTTGGGCGTTACCTATACCCATTTGCTGCGGGGGAAATATTTTCACCGTTAGCGCCGATTCAGTTGTTATTGCTCAATCTCGTGACCGACGGCGCGCCTGCTCTGGCATTGGGAACCGAGAAAGGTGATCCGGATATTATGCAGCAGCAGCCACGCCCACCCAAGGAACCGATTATCAACCGTTTCATGATGAATGGGGTTCTGATTCAGACGGTGGCAATCACCTTTATCACCCTGTACGCCTTTGGTGTGGGTTTGAAACATGACCGCTTAATGGCAGAAACAATGGCATTCATTACCCTGGCAAGTTCCGAGTTACTGCGTGCGTACACAGCCCGTTCAGAGCGTTATCCTATTTTAAAAATCGGTTTGTTTAACAATAGGTGGATGAATATTGCCGTGATATCCTCGCTGGCACTTTTGTTACTCATTCTGTATGTGCCTTTCTTCAATACAATATTTGATACTGTACCATTGGGTTGGACGGAATGGCGTTTGATCTTACCCCTGTTGTTAATCCCTTCCATTGCTGCAGAGTTGGCGAAAATGTTTGTTAGCAGGAAAAAAGCGGTTAACTGATTGCGATAAAGTTCAGAGCTCAAAGCTCAAAGCTCAAAGTGACCAGTCCTAAAAATGTTGACTGAAAACGATAGCTTAACTGCGCTTTCATGAAACCTAATCATGAAATCTTCATGTAGTTAATTACATGCCAAGATCAAAATAGGCCACAAAGAGCTAGCCTACGTTGAAGGACAAATGGAAAGAAGTTATAGAGTGGGTAGCTACGCTAGGATAATCTATCAAGCATATTCTTTTAAAGGTCGAAAGCTCATGCGATGGATGGGGCAGGGGCCGTTTTCGGCCAGTGCTTGCTGGTGAAATTTGGTTCCGTAGCCTTTGTGGCGGCTAAATCCGTATTCAGGGTAGTAAATATCTTCCTGGCGCATCAATGCATCCCGGGTAGTTTTAGCCAGGATCGATGCTGCAGCGATGCTCAGGCTACGCTGATCACCTTTGATTAATGCTGTCTGCGGTGAAGTTAAATCCGGTAATAAGAGGGCATCGATGAGCAGGTGATTCGGGGTCACAGATAATTGTTCCATTGCACGCTGCATGGCAAGCCGGGTGGCAGGTAAAATGCCCAGCTGATCAATTTCGGAATGCGCTGCAGATCCTACCCCCCAGGCTTGAGCTTGTTCTTGAATGATCTCCGCCCAAAATTCGCGTTGATGCACATTCATTTGTTTTGAATCTCTCACGCCGCGCAAATTGTGCTCCAGGCTGGCGAAGGTAGGAAAGATGACAACTGCCGCCACCACAGGTCCTGCCCAGGCACCCCGACCAGCTTCATCCAACCCTGCAATCCATTGTTGATTGTCTTCCCATAATGCATATTCAAAGGTCAGATTGGGTGAGGGGGGAATGTCAAGAACTGGTTTGGGCTTTCTGGTCATAGACCCCTCGATTGGCATTGCGCCGGATGGTAAAGAGATCGGAAGCCATTTTGATTGAATCCTTAATGATATTTAAACGGGTACCTGGTTTGTAATACCAAATAATCGGAATTTCTTTTATGTTATATCCCAATCGCTGGGCGATAAAAAGCAATTCTGCATCAAACGACCAACCGGTCAGGGTTTGCATTCGGAAGAGATGGTCCGCAACCTCGCCACGGAAGGCTTTAAACCCGCATTGTGTATCCTGCAACCCGGGCAGCAAGGCATAACGCACCAGGCTATTGAAAACGCGGCCGATCAGATGTCGAAATTCAGGCTCATCCACCCGTTCGGATGCAGGTAATTCACGCGAGCCAATAGCGATATCGTATGCCTGTCCATCTTCTGGAATAAACTTGCTGATTTCATAGACTGGCATCGAGAAATCGGCATCACAGAAAATGCGATACTTGCCTTGGGCAGCCAGCATTCCCCTTTGCACTGCCAATCCCTTTCCTTTTTGGGTTTCCTGAATAACGTTGAGAGAAGGCATTTTTGCCTGAAATGCCTGTGCCACTGCCAGAGTGCGATCGTGACTGCCATTTTCAACGACAATTACTTCGATTGGGTAAGGTTGTTGACGAACGAACTCATCCACCAAAGCCAGTGAAGGTGGTAAGCGCTCTTCTTCGTTGTGCGCAGGAATGATAATGGATAGGAAAATTTCAGGCATTAGAATTTGGGAACGGATTGAAGATGATCCTTTTCTGCTTCCCCACTGCCAACCGCCAGCACTTCTTTCCCTTTTGAGGACACAACCCGTACATCATCACCCGTATCAAATACAGACCCCATTTTATACTGGCGTTTCCCTGTTAATATTTTTTGACCGCTATTGATTCGTTTAATTAAATCAACTCGATTTATCAGAAAATGGTCTGAAAACACTGCTCCGTGACGTTCGAAAATGCGTGCTAGCTGTAATTGACCATCTTCATCCACTCGAACCGCTTCCAATATTGCATCAAATTTCTTTTTTGCCATAATATCCCATCTGCCTTATCTGTTTAAGATACACGTACCAATAAAAATTTTATCATGGAAAAATGTTCTTATTTGTTTTTTCATTGAACAATTTTTATTCTCATGTTCATAAATTAAGCCAGGTGAGAGGAATCTTTTTTTGTCTCACCTGGCTACAAAGGAAAATAAGAATTAGGTAAATTAATTAGTTATTGGCGTTATACTCGTCCTGCGTCATCTGCAGTTCTGTCGCAATATCTAATGTTGGATCTTCTTTGATCAGTTTGTAGATCGTGATCATGATCATATCCTGAGCTTCTTCTACCCGCTCGAGTGATCCAAACCATGGTCGGCAAGCACTCTTTTCGATAGCTTGTGCAGCCTGAATATAGAATGGTGTTTGGAACAACGGGTCCTGTTGAGCAGCCTTCAAGACCGGGAAACCTGCGCCAGGTCCTATGGCAAATTCTGCATGGCGATGCGGTTGCATCAGCCAATTGATGTAATCATACGCAGCTTCGACGTTCTTTGCATTCGCCGTAATAGCAACACCCTGAACATCATTACTGCAACCAGGAGTTTGTCCTTCAGGAGCGAACATGGGAGCCATGACCACGTCACCAGCTGCAATTGCATCCAGCATGTCGTTTTCATTTCCCTTTTCATATTTCGTACCATCCGGTGCTGTCAGAGGGTTGATGTAGCGGTATCCAAATAAACCAGTTGGAATGGCTGCTGCGGAAGCATCTTTGAAGGAATCTTCTTCCACAAAGCCACCTGCAAATACGGTATCAGGGTTATATTGTTTCTCAACCGTTTCACGCAGGAATGAAATAGCAGCTACGTTCTCGGGAGTATTCAGGAGCATATTACCATTTCCATCATCAAATGTTCCACCGAAGGATGAAATTAACGCCCAGATCATTCTACCGGTACCATTTCCGCTGTAGGCAGTAGAACCAAAATACGTCCATGCGTATGTGCCCTGTTCTTTCAAGCGTTCAGCTTCCAGCATAAATTGTTCTGGCGTAGTTGGATATCCATTTGGATAATGATCTGCCCAGACATAAGTTAGGTGGGGGCGTTGGGCAAATGGTATACAATATAAACCACCATCCGGTCCCTGGCAGAGTGCCAATGCGTTGGGATCCATATCTGCATACCATGATTGTCGTTGTGCCCAATCGGATAAATCCATTACGACACCATTTGAAATCATCAGATTTAGATTCTGGGTGCCAATTTCAAATAGATCCGGTGTCTCACCTCCCGCAATAAAGGCAGCAACCAGCTCCGTGTAGAGTTTATCGAATGATTTATGCATATTAATCCAATTCCATTTACCTTCAAATTCAGCATTAAATTCTGGAATGGTTTTGCGTAAATATTCATTTCCTACACGCTCATCACTGGCAGGGTCTTCATTTTCCTGATCATATTGATACCAGGTGATAAAGTCTTTTACCTCGGCAGGTTCTGCTGGAGCTACTGGTTCAGCAGGTTCTTCAGGGGGTGCTGGTTCAGCGGGTTCTTCTGTTGGCGCTTCTGGTTCGGCAGGTGTTTCAGCTGATTGACATCCAACCAGACTAAATGTGAATACGACTAGCAATAAAACAGACAATAAAATTGAATATTTAATTTTCATCTTTCTCTCCTTTTTTGATTTTTCTTTCCAAGATTTTTGAGTGATTTTGTGGGTTTCACCTCCAGAAATTGGGTTTGTATATTTTTTCTATGATGTGGATGTTACCCCTGAAAATGTCCAGCAATCTTATATTAATTTTTTCAGGTAAGAATTTTTGTTGGATTAAGGAAAAAAATTGATACTCTTTCATAATAAATTCTTTTCTGGATAAGTCACTAACATTTTTTACGAATCTACTAGCATATTTTCCTATTTTGATTTGGCGATATTCTTTTGAATTTAATTAATGTTATAAAGTAGAAAGCAAGTATTTTTTTCATTTCTACATATAATTTCTCAACGGTCAGGAGCGTACCATGCAGAAAACCACAAAAGCTAATGTTGAGGATTCCGAACAAAAAAGATTCTCGAAATCATATCGTTTGCAATTTAATCAGCAAGCACAGGCAATTCTTTTACAGATGACCTTAGAAGAAAAGGTTGCCCTAATGGGAGGAAAAACATATATTGACGATATGGTCGGTTTTGATATGAGTAGTGGTTATCATTACAATTATTATCCTTTCCCAGCTGGTGGCAGTGAGAAACATGATGTCCCTGATGTTTTATTTTGTGATGGTCCTCGTGGAGTAGTCTGTGGGGTAGGTAAGTCCACATGCTTCCCCGTATCCATGGCCAGAGGTGCGAGTTTCGATGTTGACCTTGAGGAAAGAATTGGTATTGCGATTGCCAGGGAAATATTAGCGTATCAGGGTAATTATTTTGGTGGGGTCTGTATCAATATACCATATCATCCTGGCTGGGGAAGGAGTCAGGAAACGTACGGGGAGGAATCCTTTCATATTGGTCAAATGGGATCTGCCCTGGTGAAAGGTGTTCAGAGTCAGGGCGTGATTGCCTGCATCAAGCACTTTGCGTTTAACAGCATGGAAATTTCCAGATATAAAGTAAGTGTGGAGTGTAGCAAACGCACCGAACGAGAAGTCTTCCTTCCTCACTTTAAGGAATGCATTGATGCTGGAGCTGCCAGTTTGATGACTTCCTATAACCTTTATCAAGGTGTATATTGTGGACACCATGATTATTTAATTAATCAGGTTCTAAAGGGAGATTGGGATTTTGATGGATTTGTGATCAGTGACTTTGGATCTGGGATTCGTGATACTGTAGCAGCGGCGAATGGGGGCATGGATATCGAAATGTGTGATACTAAATTGTTCGGTGAAAAATTGGTACAGGCTGTAAAAGAAGGGTATGTTAGCGAAGAAGCTATCGATAAAGCGGCAATAAGAATTATTCGTACCATGCTGGCATTGAAAGATTTAGGTAATGAAAAGAATGTAGATGAATCGGTTATCGGATGCAAAGAACATATCACACTTGCTTTGGAAGCTGCAGAAAAATCGATTACTTTATTAAAAAATGAAAATAATAATCTTCCTTTCTCAAAACAATCCATCAGAAAAATGGCTGTGATTGGTAAATTGGCAGATCAAGCCAATACGGGCGACCATGGCTCCAGTCATGTGTATCCACCGTATGTTGTCACTCCCTTTGATGGGATTGCCAATTTGAATTATTGCGAAGTTCTTTATAACGATGGCAGTGACATTGACTTTGCAAAAAACCTGGCGAAAACTGTTGATGCCGTTGTTTTTGTGGTCGGTTATGATCATAATGATGAGGGTGAATATGTTCCTATCGAGAACATGGATAGCAGTTTACCCGGAGGGCAACAATCGGGGGAGGATGAAACGAGTCAGAAAAAAATCAGGTCCGTTGGTGGAGATCGGAAAGATTCTTTAGCCTTATCAAGCCATGAGATCGCATTAATTCAAGCAGTATCCCCCCATAATTCAAGATCAGTTGTCGTTCTGATTGGTGGCAACATGATCATGATGGAAGAATGGAAAGATTACATCCCCAGCATTGTGATGGCTTATTATCCTGGCATGGAAGGAGGTACAGCCCTTGCCAGAATATTATTCGGAGATGTTAATCCAAGTGGAAAACTTCCTTTTGTAGTGGTAAAGGATAAAAACCATCTTCCAGAAGTAAATTGGGATACAGAATCTCAATTTTATGATTACTATCATGGGTATGCAAAATTAGAAAAAGAAGGGATCGAACCAGCTTTCCCCTACGGATTTGGTCTGTCATATACCCAATATAAATATAGCCAGGCGGAATTTTCAATTGACGGTGAACAGATAGTTGCAAAATGTCAGGTTGAAAATGTTGGCAATAGAGATGGAGAAGAAGTTGTTCAATTTTATGTCGGATTTGATAACTCCCAGGTTGACCGACCGCATAAACTTCTTCGCGGATTTACGCGTGTGTTTCTAGCATCTGGTCAGAAAAAATCTGTAGATATTTCCTGTCCAATTGAAAAGCTCGGTTGGTATAATGAAAATAATTCTCAATGGCAAATTGATAATATGGAATATTCCCTTTATATTGGCCCTGATAGTTCTGATGATAATTTATTGAAAGGCACAATAAGGTTATAGGATTCTCTTCCAGTCTGAATCTTAGGAGAATTATTTGTACACTTTAGAGAGCGTCAGCCACTTACAAAACCTGCCATTTAAATTCATTGTGACAAATATTGACAGTTGTGGTTTTCATTGGCACTATGACTATGAAATTGCATTGGTACTCAAAGGTAAAGTAAATATCCGAATTGAAAATAAAGATTCCTTTTTGGAGCAAGGGGATTTAATCGTTTTGAATTCACAACAGGTGCATTCATTGATTTCCCTGAAAGATAATATCTGTTTTTTTATCCAATTTTCACCGGAAGTTTTTTACAAAATTGGAAGTTCAAAAAGACAGTACTTATTCCATATTAATAGTGCTACTTCTCCAAGAAAAGAAAAATACCTGCCTATCTTAGAAAATATCATCAATATCTATGAATTTTTACAGGATAAACAGCTTGGTTATGAGTTGCATTTAGAAGGCGAGTTTTATAAATTAGTGGCCAATTTAATCGACACAAAAGATTATTCGATATCACAAAACAGTCCGAAGCTTACTTATGAAAATGACTTTGAAATTCTCAATAAATTAAATGACTTTATTGAAAAAAATTATAAAGATCAGTTAACCGTTGATGCTATTTGTAAAGAACTAGCCATGAGTCCTTCTGTTCTGTATGGATTTCTGAAGAATGTGGTTGGTATTACATTGGGAGATTTTATTCGATATTATCGTATACGAGAAGCGAAAAGGTTGTTATTGAATTCCAATAACTCCATCAGTCAGATTGCGCATTTGTGTGGATATCAGAATGAAAATACATTCTATCGGGCATTCAAAAATGAATTGAGGATTACTCCTAATGAATATCGAAATGTGGGAGATGCATCAGTAAACATTGCACCGATCCAGGGGTATTTGACGTATAGTGCGAACGAAGTAAATCTTATTCTTCGTGAATTTAAAAAGCTATTTAAAAATAAAAATACTAATTTGGGAGGGTTTCTTGATTCAAATCTCCCGAATCAATAAATTATTAAAGAGGTGAACAATGAAAAGATTTGAGAATTTTGTGACAGTCGTTACCGAGGCAGCCAGGATTATAGGCAAAGAGTGTTGTTGCGTTTTGCAAAAGAAGGCTCAAAGGTTGCCTGTCTGGATATTAACCAGGAATTAAATGAAAAGACAGCGGAAGAATGTCGAGCTTTGGGTGTGGATGCTGTCGCAATTCCACTTACGTCAGAGTGGATTTCTCCATTAGTGACAATTGTTCACGGACAATTATTGGCATATTATCTTGCATCATTAAATAAATTAGATACAGAAAATCCAAGAAATATTAATAAAATTACTAAAACGAAATAAGAATTTTTTTGATTGTGATTATTGGGTATTGTTATTATGTTTGAGATAAGGAATTAGATTTATGGATAAATTTATGAAACGAAAATTCCGTCCAGATTTTAATCGTTTACTAGATGCGATTAATCACAAATGTGATCCGAAATACGTGCCGATGCTTGAATTGCATGCTGATCCGGAAGTTATTGGAGAATTACTGGAAGAGCCAATATTCAGCCTCGATGATCAGGATGATAATCCTGAATTTGCTCTTAAAGGTGTTGACCAAAGAATCAGGTTTTGGACCCAATTAGGCTTTGATGCAATTCCTGAGGGACCACCTTTATTGTTTCCAGGAACACTCCAGTTAAAGACAGAGGATAGCAGTAATAGTGGCCGAGGTGAAAGAAGGTGGGTGGATGAAAAAAAAGGTGTCATTTCATCCTGGAAAGATTTTGAATTATACCCATGGCCAGATCCGAATAAATTTAGTTTCAGATCTGTCGAATATGCGATTGATCATTTGCCTGAAGGAATGGGGATTGTTGGTCGAGGAGCAGGCGTTTTCGAAATGTGCATGTACTTAATGGGTTATGAAACGTTATCTACGGGTATCTATGACCAACCTGATTTGGTAAAAGCCGTATTTGACCGAACTTCAGAAATTCTATTATCGGTATTAAAAAAATTAGTGCAATTCGATCGAGTAATTGCTTTATTTGTTGCTGATGATATGGGGTTTAGAACTGGAACCTTAATTGCTCCAAAACATATTAGACAATATGTCATCCCATTCCATAAAAAAGCGGCAGAAATTGCCCATAATGAAGGAATACCGTATTTACTACACTCTTGTGGCAAACTCGATAAGATAATGGATGATTTGATTGATGCAGGAATTGATGCTAAACATTCATATGAAGATGCGATAGAGCCTGTTGAATCTTTTGTTGAACGTTATAGTGATAGATTAGCAATAATAGGTGGGCTTGATATTGACTTATTATCGAGGGGTACACAGGAAGATGTCAGGAAACGCACTCGACAAATTTTGGAATCTTGCTCTCCAAGCCGGTCGTATATATTAGGAAGTGGAAATTCGATTGTAAATTACATCTCTTTAGAGAATTACTTAGTAATGATTGATGAGTGTCATAAATTTAATTCTTAAAACATTACCTGAATTTCTTCTACTATTTAACTTTTGATTGTATATGCGCTGATTCTGAGAACCTGTTGTGATGTCCATTTCTGTACACAAACTTTTTAATTAAATCAGGATTAGAAGGAATATTGTCCATTGAGATTATGAAAATCATTTCTATGAGAAAATATATTTGATTAAATCATTTATGAGTTGATTGTGATTATTATATAAAAATTATTAAAGAGGTGAACAATGAAAAGGTTTGATAATTTTGTAACAGTCGTTACCGGGGCAGCCAGGGGTATCGGCAAAGAGTGTTGTTTGCGTTTTTCAAAAGAAGGTTCTAAGGTTGCCTGCCTGGATATTAACCAGGAACTAAATGAAAAGACAGCGGAAGAATGTCGAGCTTTAGGTGTGGATGCTGTTGCTTTGTCATGCGATGTGGCTGATTGGGAGAGCGTCAGTACTGCCATCAATCAGGTAATGGAACGCTGGGGAAAGATTGATAACCTGGTGGCTTCCGCAGGAATCTATACCGGAGCACCACTGGCTGAGTTACCCTTGAAACAATGGCAAAGAACCATGGATATCAATTTAACCGGTGCATTTTTGACCAATAAAGCTGTTGCTCCTGTTCTGATGAAACAGAAGAAAGGAAGCATTATCAATATCTCCTCCATGGCTGGAAAAACCAGCTGGCCTGCTTCCGCGGAGTATTCGGCTTCAAAAAGTGGTGTAATCGGCTTGACCCGCTCGGTTGCTATGGAGGTTGCGCCATTTGGCGCTACAGCGAATGCAGTCTGCCCAGGAAACGTGATCACTGAGTTGTTATTAGGTGTTGCTGTAAAAGTAGGCGAAATGGATGGTCTGTCTCAAGAAGAGTGGTTGCATAATAGAGCGCAGGATAACCCGATGAAGCGCTTTGCGGAGCCGTGGGAAATTGCCGGTGTGGTTGCTTTTCTGGCCTCTGAAGATGCCCGTTATATCAACGGGCAAGCCATTGAAGTGGATGGTGGCATGATCATGGCGTAACAGGGATTCAAGGGCACCTGTTAAGAAGAAAAAACAGTCGCAAGACTGTTTTTTTGTGTCGGGGTGGGCGGACTCGAACCGCCGACCCCCGCGTCCCAAACGCGGTACGCTAACCAACTGCGCTACACCCCGAGCAAACAGAGTATAATCGCATTCAGATGAAATCGTCAAGGAAGTATTGGAAATTTCTACTGGTTTTTGTCTTCTTTGCAGGTGTTGGATTGCTATTGAATGCCTGTCAACCGACCCCTGTTTTTCCAAGTGAATCGGTGCTTGCAACCAGTGTAAGTTCCAGTACCCCATTCATGCCACCTACAAAAATGGTACTGCCCACGCTTATTCAAACGGCGACCATTACCCCGACAGGAACCAAAATTCCCCCAACTTTTACATCAACTGTGATTCCTTGTTTGGAAACGACTGGCAATATTAATGAAGTCAATTTCTATTCTAAGGTTCTGGGAGAGGACATTATTACCAACGTCTACCTCCCACCCTGTTATGATCCGGACCGGGAAGCTGGCTATCCTTTGCTGGTGATGTTACATGGTCAGAATGGAAAACAAGAACAATGGATCAACCTTGGAATGACCTCACTGGCAGATGAATGGATTACATCCAAAAAAATTAATCCTTTGGTAATTGTGATGCCCCTTGAACGCCTGTATCTGCTGGACTCTCATCTCTCCAAATTTGATACAGCTCTGGTCGAAGAACTCTTGCCCCAATTGTTGGATCAATACAATCTACGACAGGAATGGGAATATCGCGCAATTGGCGGTCTCTCCCGGGGTGGAAATTGGGCTGTCCGAATCGGATTTCTATATCCGGATGCTTTTGGAAAAATTGGTGGACATAGCTTCACAACCTTTGCAGGTGATTTGAGAAGAGTGCAGGATTGGATTCAATCTAATTCAGCTTACAAGCCAGCTCTCTGGTTTGATATTGGCGAGACTGACCATTATCGCCAATATAGTGAGCCGTTTGTTTTATATTTACAACAGAATCAAGTTCCATTGGAATACACTGTAAATCCAGGTGGGCATAGCATTGATTATTGGGAGGAACATGTGGATGAATATCTCGCCTGGTATACCAGGGATTGGTAACCTGCAATCTGGTATTCACAGGTTAAATAAAATAGGGCTGAAAGACTCAGCCCTATTTTAAAAATCTATTTTACAGTCAGGGTTATTTCTGTTTCACAGAAAAACAAGTTGTTGTTTGTACGCATAGCCCACTTGGCTGAATAGGTTCCTGGTTGGCGCGGTGCCAACATGTCCACTACGAAATCAACTTCATTACCCGGATTGATATATCGAGTCAAATCAATCGAATCCCCACCCGTCTGGAATTTATCTCCACCAACAAAGACCCAATCGAACTCATTACTCCACTGTTCCTTTCCTGTGTTGCGTAATGTCCACTTACCATCGAAGTCGCCACCAGGGGAGAAGGATGCTCCATTCGGGAATGAAAAAAGCACCTGGCATTGAAACAACTCACTGGTGGGTGACGCTTCAGGAGTTTCGGTTGGCGTGCGGGTTGGGGTTAAGGTGATGGTGGATGTTGGCAGTACAAAGGAGGTAAATGTGGGTAAAGGGGTAGAAGATGGCCGTAAGTCGACTGCCTGTGTACTGGTAAAAGCAACTTCAATTGTTGGTAATTCCACCGTCGGTAGTTGTCGTAATGTGGCAGTTGCGGTTGGCAGAACCAAAACTTCTGGCAGTTCTTGAGGAGGTAGTGGATTAATGGATGATTGTGGGTTGATAAAAATGATGGCAAAAACAAAACAAAATATCACTGTAATGATGATTGCCAGAATTGTGAGCACATTCAGGGCTGTATTTTTCATAAATCACTCCTTGTAGCCAGATAACCTGGTAGCTCTGCCAGTTTAGTTTCTATTATTGATTAAAGTATATATGAAAAATCAATTTTGGTAATAGATGATTACTCAAACCTGATTTACAGTTTTGTAATGACGAAAAATAATAAAGCAATTCAATCCTTTCATATCCCTATTTAACGATAATTTGGATCATTGCTGAGCAAAATACGATATCATCTTTCTTTAATCCCCAGGTAGCAGAATAAGTTCCTGCCGATCTGGGAGCCAGCATGTCAATAATGAACTCGATTGAATCACCTTTGTTGACATTGGCAGTTAAATCCAGTTTATCAACTTGCTCTTGAAATTTAGTTCCGCTGATAAATAGAAAGTCGACTTTATCCTTATCCCAGACTTCAGAACCGGTATTCTTAAAAGTCCAGCGCCCATCAAAATCACCGCCAGGAGGATATACCTGGTTCAGGGGAGGAGAACTGGAAACCAACTGACAATTGAAATCGGAGCGGGTAGGTGACACGGTAGGTGTTGTCGTTGCTATTGGAGGAAGTGGTGTGTAGGTGGGAGGGACTTCCGTGAAGGTTGGTGTTGGAGTAATCGGTGTTGGGCTTGGTACTGGCGTGTCGGTTGGTGGTAAGGGTGTAAATGTGTTGGTAGCACTAGGATTCAACAAAGCTTGTTGTGTAATTTCAGCAATAGCGGTTTTCATGGCATCGATCACCATGACTTCGTATGTGGTTGTCAATTCAGCAGGAGCAAGCCCTGCTTGTCCAAATGAACTTAATGAACATCCACTGATGAAAATTAAGGACATTGAAATAAAGAAAAACAGGAAGAATTTTCGTTTCATCATCACCTTCTTGAAATAACCATCTCTATAATTGTAATGAAATTTCTAAAAAAAGCATCCATCACTTTTCATACAAGTACCGGGTTTTTATCCTGGTCAAAAGCATAGGAAATATTCCCTTCGCTTGGACTGTGTTTGACTGGCACCTATCCGGGATAATGGGGTTGGTTTTGATCAAAATGAAGTCCAGCCTTTTCGGAATCAACTGAATTTCCAGTTTTTCCAGTAATGGTTATGGACATTAAATTAAAAAAAATGGCGGAATTAATTCCGCCTTTTTTTTTAATCTTTATTAATTTATATCCAGCCGCGTAAGCCCATGGCTTTGACCACACGGGCGATGGCTACCATATAGGCGGCATCTCGCATGTAGACTTTCTCTTTCAGTGACATCTCCAGCACAGCATGGAAGGCTGAGGTCATTTTCTGGTCTTCTTTCTCGAGGACTTCTTCCTTGGTCCAGTAGAAGTTCATGTCGTTCTGCACACCTTCGAAGTACGAAACTGTAACGCCACCCGCATTACACAGGAAATCAGGGATCATAAAGATACCTTTTTCTCCCAGTACTTTATCCGCTTCGGGAGTGGTGGGGCCGTTTGCACCTTCGGCAATCACTTTGACACGAGGATGGATCTTATGAACGCTATCGGCATTGATCTGACCTTCGAGGGCTGAGGGGATCAATACATCTACCTCTTTGCTAATCCAGGCTTCAGCATCTTCAATCACATAGCCGGCTTCTCTGGCACGCCCTTTATCGATGGAACCATATTGATCGGTGATGGACATCAGGAAATGTGGATCGATACCGTCCTCTTTCGAGACGGTATAAGGAATACGATCTTCGCGATCCCAGTAGGAGACACAAACCACTTTTCCACCCAGGAATTCATTAAAACCAATCGCGGCATATTGGGCAACGTTGCCAAACCCTTGGATGGCAGCTTTGCAATTCTTTGGATCCATGTTCAGGTGTTTGAGCGCTTCCCGCACGGTGTAAATCACACCATATCCGGTCGCTTCGGTACGTCCCAGTGAACCACCACCACCTACGGGTTTACCGGTGATGACACCTGGTGTATATTGTCCACTTAATTTGGAATACTCATCCATCATCCAGCCCATCATTTGGGGACTGGTGCCAACATCGGGCGCGGGTACATCCTGGCGTGGACCGATGTTTTTCCACATTTGCTGCACATAACCACGGACCAGACGTTCTTTTTCACTGGTGGAGAGCGTGGCAGAATCGACAATCACACCACCTTTACCACCTCCCAGGGGGATATCTACTACAGCGCATTTCCAGGTCATCCAGGTGGCTAATGCACGCACGGTATCAATGGTTTCTGCCGGGTGAAAACGGATACCGCCTTTATTGGGACCACGGGCATCATTATGTTGCACACGGAAACCTTCAAAGACACGCAAAGTGCCATCATCCATACGCACAGGGATACGGAAATGAAATTCCCGTAAAGGCCAGCGCAAAATTTCACGCACTTCCGGGTCTAACTGCAATAATTCAGCGACATGATCGAATTGGGCCTGAGCCATTTCAAACGCATTGGTTGAAGAAGCCATTCACTACTCCTGTTAACTTGATAAGTTTTGTTTTGGGTAGACAGATGAGTAACAATATAAGCGGACACGTCGAACTTGTCCGCTTGATTTAGGATGAAAATGTTTTGCAACAATTTTCACAAACTCCTCCATTTGCCTCTTCCATTAGATTAACACCACGTAGGATTGAAGTCAATATGATGAAAATCGTCAATTGATCACGATTTTATTCAGTGAAATAAGGAATTTGTCATATTTTTTTGATGTTTTTATTGTTTACTAAATTTGAATAATAATTTCGAAACTTTTACTTTTTTTTAGCTCATGATGGTAAAAAAATGAAAAAAATCATCATTCGGAAATCTTAGAATTATTAGAAATGCGCTGACTATCATAGAAGATGTTGTTAAAAAGGGATTTTCAGTAAAAACTGTCCTTCACATAAGGTTTTTTTGTGGGAAATAGAATTGTTTGCAATCAATTTGGTTGCGCAATTGTAAATAGATTTTTTTGGTCTGGGTTGATTGGCTCGTTTTGCAGGTCTATTTTCTTTAATGAAATATAATTGTTTGAATATTTAAACGGTTATTCAGTCAAAGGAATGATTTAGAATATGCAGACTTGGTTTTATTCAGATGGTTTTGTATATCGAAATCAGGTTGTGCAAGAAATACAAATAGATTGATTAATTCAAAAAGGAAGCACAAAATAATGAATGACTTTACCCCCGCATCAAGTTTCGGAGAAAATGTAGCCGTGCACTATGATGACCACCTTCGAGGGGACGAAGAAGCTGCCGTATCATTTCTTTTAGCCCTTGCGCAAGGGCGTCCTGCGCTTGAGTTTGCAATTGGCACAGGTCGTATCGCCATCCCATTAGCAGAAAAGGGAATTCCTGTGGATGGTATCGAATTATCTCCTCACATGGTCGCAAGGCTGCGAGCCAAGACAAGAAACAATCTAATTAAAGTAACAATTGGAGACATGAGTACCGCGAAAACCAACAAGCGTTACGGTCTGGTATATCTTGTCTACAATACAATTTTCAATCTACTCACCGCAGATGATCAAATACGCTGCTTTCAAAATGCGGCTTATCACCTTGCTCCTGATGGATGTTTCGTTGTTGAGACTGCATTGCCGCATGCTTTGATTTCTCCTGATAAACCGGACTATGTCCACGTTGAACTCGTAAATGTTGACACAGTAGCCTTGGATGTCGCCCGTTATGACCCAACAACACAGTTGCTTGAAGAGAACCATGTTTATCTGACTACTCAAGGTATCACCATGACTCCAATCGTATGTCGCTTAATCACGCCTGGTGAAATGGATTTAATGGCTCGTATGGCTGGAATGCGTCTTATCCAAAGATATGCCAATTGGCAGAAAACAGCCTTTGATATTCAGAGTAAGGCGCATGTATCCGTTTATGGTTTTTAATTAACTACGCTACTCCGATTGTACAGAATAAATGCTTGGCTTTGCCAGAATTTTTTATGAAGCGATCTCCATTTAATCAGAAGTTAGGCAACGAATTATATAATGCACATCCGAAATGTTTTTGTTCATTTGCCACCGAATGAAGATTTTTTTCAAAAATGTGTACAGGTCAGACATCTGATTGTGGCTTGAAGATGCTTTAAATATCTGACTGTCTACTTTTTTCAATTGACCATTGTCCATCAACACTGAAATTCTATGCCATTCAGTTTTGCTTATTGTATTAAAGATCACATATTATATGAGGAGACATCCTATTTTAATTTACTAAGCTTCTCACTCAGAAGGTTTTTTATGATAAGTGGGTTTGCTTTGCCTTTGGCTGCACGCATGGCCTGCCCGAAAAACCAGTTCTCCAATGTTTCTTTTCCATTCAGATAAGCAGTCACCTGTTCGGGATTCTCAGCCAGGACTCTCTTAACCAGCGCTTCAATTTCAACCTGGTCTGAAACCTGCTCCAAACCCTGCTCAACGATAATCGTTGCAGCTTGCTTTCCGGTTTGCAACATCATTTCCAATACTGATTTGGCTGTATTTTGATTGATGCGATTCGAAAGGGTATATCTTAATAATGCCACCAAATCCTGTGCCTTAATTTTCATTGAGGTGATCGATTCTCCACTGCTGTTGAACCATGCAAACAATTGCCCAATAATCCAGTTTGCGACTGTCCTGGGTGGGATAGAGGAATCGCTCTGGATGCAATCTTCAAAGAATTTCATGGTGTCTACATCGGATGCCAGCATACGAGCTTCTTCGATGGTAAGTGTGTATTGCTCTTGAATTCTTAACATGCGCGCACGCGGTAATTCTGGTAATTTGGCGCGAACCTCATCAATCCAGGCTTGTTCCACAACCAGTGGAGGTAGATCAGGTTCGGGGAAGTAGCGGTAATCATGGGCTTCTTCCTTGCCACGCTGCGAGTAGGTGACTCCCATGGTTTCATCCCAGCCGAGTGTTTCCTGGATGACGGGTTGCCCGGCATCCAGCAAGGCTGCCTGGCGTTGCATTTCGTAATGGATGGCGCGTTCCATGCCGCGGAAAGTGTTCAAATTTTTGATCTCCACGCGTGTGCCCAGCTCTGTGGAACCAACCGGACGAATCGAGACATTGGCCTCAAATCGGATGACCCCTTTTTCCATATCACCGGAATTAACGCCCAGTGTGCGCACAATATCACGCAGCCCACTGGCGTAGGCAATCACCTCTTCCGGTGTGGAAAGATCCGGTTCGGAGACGATTTCCAGCAGTGAAACCCCTGAGCGATTGAGATCGACCAGGGAATAAGGTTCGCCCTCCTCAGGGATGACATGCGTGAGCTTGCCCGTGTCCTCTTCCATGTGCACCCGCCGGATGCGAATGGTCTTTTCGCCCATTGGGGTGTCAATGATTAATTCACCATTCTCTGCCAGGGGTTGCTCGTATTGGGAGATCTGATAGCCTTTGGGAAGATCCGGATAGAAATAGTTCTTACGGGCAAAGATGCTGGTCCGGTTTACCTGGCAATTAAGTGCCAATGCTACCCGCAATGCATACTCCACGGCCTTCTGGTTGACCACCGGCAGGACCCCGGGCATCCCGGAACAGACCGGGCAAACTGCGGTATTGGGCTCAGCAATGGTGGCATCCACGACCGGGCAACCACAAAACATCTTGCTGTTGGTTTGCAGCTCGGCGTGTACTTCCAACCCGATTACAGCTTCATAGGACATGGGACCTCTTTGTGGAGATGGGATTGATGAATGGAAATTTTACCATATTAGGGGACAGGATTCAGAAATCAGGATTCAGTAGGGTGCATCCGCGATGCACCTTTATTTCCTTTGATCCTTAAGATACGAATTTTGAGACCTAAGTATAATTAATAAAATATACACAATTTTGGAGATTGAAATTGAATAATGAGATAAAGTTATTTGATGATAAAAGAATTAGAGTTGCTTGGGATCCCCAAAATGAACAATGGTTTTTTTCGATTGTTGATGTTGTTGGAGTTCTGTCTGAAAGTAAGGATCCTCAATCATATTGGAGAAAATTAAAACAAAGGTTAAAAAAAGAAGGAAATGAAACCGTGACAAATTGTCACGGTTTGAAAATGATTGCCGAAGATGGCAAAATGAGGATGACAGATGTTGCTAATACAGACCAGCTTTTCAGATTGATACAATCGATTCCATCACCCAATGCAGAACCATTTAAATTGTGGTTAGCAAAAGTTGGTTCTGAGCGGATTGATGAATTCCAGGACCCTGAGCTAATTATTGAGAGAGCGCTAGAAACATATTTGAGGAAAGGTTATAGCCTAGAATGGGTCAATCAAAGATTAAAAACAATTGAAATTCGGAAAAATCTAACGGATGAATGGAAAAATAGGGGTGTTGGTCAAGCAAAGGAATTCGCCATTTTAACAGATGTCATTTCTAAAACATGGTCTGGATTGAATACAAGAGAATATAAAAATAAGAAGGGATTGAGAAAAGAAAATCTTCGAGATAATATGACCAATGCAGAATTAATTCTAAATATGTTAGCGGAACTTTCGACAACAGAGATCTCTAAAGAGAAAAAACCTCAATCCTTCACTGATAATAAAAAAGTAGCCAAAGATGGTGGGGAAGTTGCAAGAGTAGCTAGAGAAACTCTTGAAAAGAGTACAGGTAAGCCAGTTGTAACTTCAGATAATGCTTATAAAATTCACTCTAAAATAAAGGGATTAGAAAATAATGAATCTCAAAGAGGTATTGAATCAGAAAAATAAAGATAGACACGAGACAAAAAATCTGTCTTTATCCTTGCATTTTCTGCAAAGTTGCTCTTGCCCACTTTTCCAACCAGGTACAATAGCAGACCGGATCATCTTTATGCTGGTTGATCCGCGATGGTGATGGACCAGTCGATGTGGGGTAATCTCGGTTATCCTGGTTGACGATCGATCCTCTATTGACGCTTGCCCTGATCCACATCGGAGGTCATCTGTGAACGGATATCAGAAGGGACCACGCCATTCTCCAACACATCACTTAATTTTTCCTGCATCCAGATAAGTGCCGGATCGCTGTTACGCTGGTGCTGGATCATGAAGCAACTGACCGTGATCATGTGCACTTTTCCATAAGCCGGGTTGCTGAATTCCAACGCCAGAAATTCATTAAACCTGTCCTGGCAGGTTAAATCAATATTTGTGGCAGCACTACATAAGGAACAAATCCCACTCATCAGTTTCCCCTCAGTATATTGTAACGGCGTAAATTATTGTTGGAAAACACTATCTAATTTCCATTCCTTTTGATGATTAATGGTAAAATTTGGCTTCGTGATGATGGAATGAGCGAATCGAAATCATGCGCTAAACCGTGCGATGGTTGGGGGAACCATCATTCCAACATTAATTAATGAAAGAATTATGAGCGGTAAAGCAATCTGATTAGTACAACGAACTCAGAGAAAATCAGAGTAGTGGAGTTGAATGGATAAAAGCATTGAAAGAGCACCAGAAAAATTAATTTCAAACCGGCGCACGTTTGCGATCATTTCACATCCGGATGCAGGCAAAACCACACTGACCGAGAAGTTGCTTTTGTATGGCAACGCCATTGATCTGGCCGGGAGTGTGCGCGCCAGGCGCACCCAGCGCAATACCACTTCAGACTGGATGGAAATGGAACGCCAGCGTGGAATTTCGATCACCTCCACGGTGCTTCAATTCCCCTATCAGGGTCACGTAATCAATTTACTGGACACACCGGGTCACCAGGATTTTTCAGAAGATACCTATCGCACCCTGTCTGCAGTGGATAGCGCGGTGATGGTATTGGATGCTGCCAAAGGGATCGAACCACAGACTCGCAAGTTGTTTGATGTATGCCGAAAGCGTGGCATCCCGGTATTCACTTTTATCAACAAAATGGATCGTCCGGCACGCTCTCCATTATCGTTGCTGGATGAAATAGAAAATGTTCTCGGTATGCAGCCTGTCCCGATCAATTGGCCATTGGGCGATGGTATTAATTTCAAAGGGGTGTATGATCGCCGGAAATTAGGAATTTACCTCTTTGAACGTACCTTACGAAATGAACGCATGTCGCCGGAGAAATTCTATACATTCAAATCACTGCTGGATGCAAAATTAATGAATCGGGATTATATTGACCAGGTGCAATTGGATATTGAATTGCTGGATGGACTGGGAATTCAGTTCAATCATCAACGCATGTTGGCAGAAGAGCAAACACCCGTTTATTTTGGCAGTGCATTAACCAATTTTGGAGTACGCTTATTTCTTGAATCATTCATTCACCTGGCACCACCTCCTCAGCCATATGAGAGTGATCGAGGAACGGTTGATCCTTCAGATGAGGGATTCACAGGTTTTGTGTTCAAGATACAAGCCAATATGAATCCCAAACATCGCGATAGTGTGGCCTTCCTGCGCATCTGCTCTGGAAAATTCACACGCGGTATGGATGTGATCCACTCCCGTACCGGCAAAACCATTAAGTTGCAACGTCCCTATAAATTATTCGCCAACGAACGGGAGATCATCGAAGAGGCTTATCCCGGCGATGTTCTGGGTATTCCCAACACCGGTGATTTGGGGATTGGCGATACATTGAGTGAGCTCAAACCCATCCAATTTGCGCCCATTCCTCGCTTTCATCCGGAGCATTTTGCCATTTTACGCTTGCAGGATCTGGGCAAGCAGAAACAATTCATTAAAGGCTTACGACAATTGGAGATGGAAGGAGCCGTACAGGTGCTTTACAATGTGGATGCCTTCAAACGGGAACCGATCCTGGCTGTTGTGGGTGAATTGCAGTTTGATGTGGTACAGGCACGTCTGGATAATGAATACAATGTTCCCACCAACCTGGAAAGACTCGGCATAGACATTGCCCGCTGGGTGACCGGCCCGGAAGAGGATATCAAACGCATCAACGAGCGCAGTAACAATCTGGTCTGTCTGGATTCAGAGAAAAAATACGTTGCTCTCTTCCACGAAACCTACCATATGAACATGGTCAAGCAGAAGTTTCCATCCCTGGTGTTTAAGATGAAGAATTCGTAACTTACGGAGATTTCGCTTCCAGTAACCAGGGACCATAAATAGTGCTGGACATGGCATCCAGTATCAATCGATCAGCTTCTGCTGTGGTCAAGCCTGGTGGTACGACCAAATTTGTGTAAAACAAGCCCGGACCCGTGCAGGTAAAGTCTAATCCTGGATAAGTAGCTCGTAAACTGGATTGCGCTCTTAGACAATTTTCTTCCAGATGGACTTCCTAATAATTCACCATCTGGCGTAGAAGATTCAACCGCTAATGAGAAACCTTCCCAGTTCTGGGTGCTGTTATTTTTTATTGTCCATGTTTTACGAAAAACTTCTCCTGGGTTAAATCTCGTTCCATCAGGAATTGTCTCAGAGATGAATGAAAATTTGATATCAGGCTGATTTTCTGGTGAAGATGGGCGTTTCGTTTGTGTGGAAATTGATGAAGGAGTTGGCATGGAAGAGGGGGGAATCGCTGTGTCGGTCGGAATCAGGCTTTGAAGTTGTTCAGTTGCTGGTTGTATAGGGGAAATTTCAGGTGTACTTGCCTGGCAGGCAGACAAAATTATGACGATCAACAGTGATGGTAAGATTTGTTTCCTTTTCATCGATAAAATACCTCAGTCATTATAGAATGGAGAGACAATCTGGTTTAATGTCTCTCCATCCGTTTTATTCCATCAGAATTTCGCTATGGGATGTAAACAGCATCCAACATCCCACTCACTCCAGTCAAGCGGTAGGTTTCACAACTATCCGGTGCGATAATGAAGATCTCCCCTTCTTGATTTTGTTCTGTGATCAGGCTTACTCCCAGTAATTGTCCACCTTTGTCCCATGTGATACCATTGATGGCGATGGCTGGGTTATCCAGCACCAATCGAGCTGGACTGTCATCCATATTTTTTATGTACAAACTGGCATTATCTTTCGCGCGATAGGCAATCCAATTTCCGTCGGGAGAGATGCTGGACCAGGGGGCTTTCATGGAAGAATTTTCCAGAATAAAGTTATCCTTTGATTCGCCAGTAGTGATGCTCACGGAGCGTAACATGAATCCATTTCCACTGGCACCGGGAATTGCATAATAAATTAAATTCCCATCAGGAGACCAACCAGCAAGTTCCTCATATCCCAAATTTGTCAGTTGTTGCTGGTTACTGCCATCAATATTCATGACAATAATTCCGTCCATTGCCCCAGAGCGTACATTTGCGATGCGAGTTCCATCTGGCGACCAGAGAATAATCCTTCCGAATTGACCGTTAATCAGAGTGGTTTCATCATTCTGAAGATTCTTGATCACGATTCCTTCCTCACTGGTGAATGCCAGCTTGTTTCCATCCCTGGAAAGCGCTCCTTTTGCATTTCCCTGTGAAAGGACTTGTTGGTTACTACCTTCAAAGTTTGACAATATGATTTCCAACTGTGGATTGGTGCTTGTTACAACCACCTTTCCATTTAATCCGGAAGCCAGTTCAGGAATTGTGTTCAGTGTATTTGCATCCCAACAAAGATTCTTAGATTGTCCATTGTTTTCAAAGACTCGTTCATTTTCAGGTTTCCAAGTTGTTGTCCAGGTTTCTGTCTCACTGGTTTTCATCGGGTTATTGAAAACTATCTCAAGCTGACCGGTTGGTAATTCCTTATAGGATAAACTGGTATGGAATGGTCCACCCCAAGCTGCACCACCACCTCCACCAATTGCTTGAAATCCACTAATTTGAACACTGACTGAGCTTAAACTTTCTCCAGGGTCAATATGAAAGGAGTACCCATTTCTTGAATCAACCGTCATGGTCAGTAATTTGATTGGATATCCAGCCAGATCGACGGTTTGGTTTATTTCAAGTACATCACCTGGTTGTGGATTTTCACCTACCTCGACAGTCAATTTTGCTGTGGCTTGGGGATCAACAGGAGAAATTACCACACCTGAAAAATCAATGGATATGGGGAAGGTGACACCTGCTCCCTTGATCTGCACGGCGAAGGATCCACCCCCGTTTGTTGGTTCGTCAACCTGGTTCTGATATTGAATATCCATTGGGTATTCATAACTGATTTTCTGCCTATTTGAGTCGTGAATTACAGCCGGGCCGGTGATTTGTAGCCATTCTCCCTCATCAATTGCAGGGCGCACCACGCCTAACAGAATATATCCGTCTTCCGTCTCTATGTATTGATCAATGCTAACCTCTGCGAAGGGGGTCTTTTCGGTGATTTCAGGCACTACATCAGTTTGGGCAAATTGAATTTCCTCCTGAGACGGTTCCCTTGGTGAGATATCCACGACAGGTAGAATCTCAAAGTCCGGAGGAGCTGGAACAAATCGGAGATCAATTTTCCAATTTGAGGGAACGCTTCCAGGAAGTGTGTTAAAAATACAAGGCATCACAAAGGTAGCAGCATCAAACTCATTCGGCACAGGATCAGAAAGAGAAATTTCAGTTCCGTCAGGTAATTGTAGGAAAGGTTGAACGATACATCCGGTAACCGCTTCACCATCAGGATATGCAGAGAGTGGAACACCTGAAATACCATACTCCAGACGGGTTTCACGCTCAGTCAATATTGCCTGGTTTACAGAGATGGTAATACCATCGTGTGTCAAACTGACCGGTTCTGCCAGGATGCGAATGGTGCTATCCTGTTCCACCAATCCTACACCCGGTACATAACCCAACAATTTCATAAAGGAGGCATAGACTTTTTGTGGACCGATGACTAATATTGATGTGACTGCCATGATTAAAATGATGGTGGTAATCCAAACAGGTTTAAAAGCAAAATTGGTGAATCTTGTTTGGCGAGGTGTATATTTTTGTAAAATTTGCCCCCGTAAGGATGATAAAAACTCTTTGCTATCATCCTGAGGGATTAATAACTTATGAATATCTTTTTCTATTCTTTGGAATCTTAACTCTTCAGATTTCATTTTTTTCCTCCAACTGGCTCTGTAATCGAGCCAGTAGCCGGTAATATTTTTTCTTGGTTGAATCTTCTGTTTTGCTGAGAATTTCTGCCATTTCAGCAAAAGTCAGTTCAGCCACATTACGCAATCGCAGCAGATCCAGTTCCTCTTCGCTTAATAAAGCCAAAATTTGATCCAAATTCAGCAATCTTTCGCGATCGACAACAATGGATAGAACATCAGTATGCGAATCCAAATCATTTTTCATAATCAGTTTCTCTTCTTGATTGCGCATACGAAAATGATCGATATATCTACTGCGTGCTATGGAAAATAACCAGGCAGAAAAATAACCTCGATGGCGATAACTGGATAACTTTTCCAGCACTTTCAGGAAAGTCTGGGAGGTGATATCCTGGGCATCCTGAATATTTCCAGTCCTGCTTAAGATGTAGCGATAAATAGATGGAGCATAAAGGTCATATAACTTTCCGAAGGAGGCTGCATCCTGCCTGGCTTGCGAAATTAATATTTCTTCTTCCTTCGATTGTTGTGATGACTTTTGACGTTTTTGAATCATTAATCTTTCCATTCAATCCTTTCATGCTCGGAGCGCTTTGTGTTGAGTACTCATATAGTTAAACGCATTAATTACAAGAAAGGGACATTTATTAAATGCATTATATCTTTGCATGATTCTTAGGATTGGATTTTGTTATTTCCCTCTTTAGGGGAATTACATAGTGTCTTTCTGGTTGTATCCTGAAATCAGGAGAAAACCATGAAAAAGAATTATTCGCCATTTGCTTTGTATGCTTACTTATCAATAGTATTTGACAACAGTTGTATTTCTTACCTTGTTATTAGTAAAAGTCAACACACCCTGGTGGTAGATCCTCATCCTTCTGGTTTTGAATGGTTTGGGCAGCCTGGTGCCAATTACTGCAAGGTTGGAGCTGATGCAACGCTTGCTGGGTGGGTAAACTGAAATTAGGTATGCCTTTTCCAATCATCCGGCAGCGCTGGCCGGATCCTCTTTTTCCACTGCTGCAACAGATGCAGGAGTTGAACAATCTGGATCAGAATATCACCAATTTGCGCGCGGGATGGATGGAGCAGATCGCACAGGGGGTTGCGCAGGAAGAGCGCAATCGCCTGGCATGGGAATTACACGATTCGATCAAACTTGATAATATTTCCACCTCCTCATCCGTGTTTATTCTGGGTGCTGCGCTCTTGTTGGTTACCAATGCGATCTTTTTCCTGCGTCTGACCGATCGAAGACGTTATCAGTTAAAAGCCCGTTTGGGACCAGACTGGATCTGGTTTTTGTATGTAATTCCAGCGTTGGTGGTGCTTTTACCTGGGTTCCTTCTGGCAATGCTTGATGAGGTTTTCTCAGCCTGGGAGCTGGTGCTCTTGCTGGGTTTTGGGCTGGCTTACAGCTATTACCTACTCTGTTTTCTTCTCCAATAAAATTTTCTTAATATCTGTCAAGGTTTCGTTAATGCGGAAGAAAAGGATCAGTAACTCGCAGTAAATTCTGGTAGCCAGAATACCCAGAATCATAGCCAATGGACCACCGAAAAATGCTCCGATGATGGTCCCAAATTCACTATTAGAGATACCCGAGATGATCCCGCCGAAGAAAATAACGAGACCCGTGATAATGCTGGCGATAAATCCAATCCAGAACAATACTTTGATGATCACCGGCGTGACCATACGTTCAAAACTAAAAAAGCTTTTCCAATTCATGTAAACCTCCCGGGAAAATAAAAATGAAACAGTTGATACGGATGATTAACGGATCACATCCATAGTGAATAAAGTTGGAAACTACGAAGAAGACATGCTACTTTGAAGGTGGGATGGTCTCTTATTAATTATAGATGATTTGGAAAAAAGATAGCAAAAATCCTTGTAATTCTGAAAATTTGTTCTAAAATAGGAGTGAAGAATTTATTCCATTTGAGATTATGGCTCCCAAATTGCCAACCAGGTCGTATATCAATACAATCTACAAACTTTTGTTGGAAAAAGAATCGATTAAACCAGATCAAAAAAAGGAATTTCTTAAATCCATCCGTCGGGAGTTGTCAGAAGGTGCACAATAAAATTTTCCGTCGACTATTGCGGAATTGAGGTCTGAAAACAGTTTCAAAGATTGATCGAGGGGTATAATCATTTTTATGTTACGCGGACGTTATTATCGAATTCTAATTTTCTTTGGTCGCACAATTTTAGGTATCATCTGGTGGGAATTGATTCTCCCCAGGTTTGGGTTGAGAAGATTTTCCCGTGCAACTCGATTTGATCGAAATACCCGAATAGCCAGACGATTTCGGGCATTAGCGGTACAAATGGGGGGTGTGATGATCAAGGTGGGACAATTTTTGTCCGCTCGTCTGGATGTCTTGCCGCGTGAAGTCACCGATGAGCTGACCGGCTTGCAGGATGAAGTACAGGCAGAACCTTTCGAGCCAATTAAAGCTTTGATCGAAGATGAATTTGGCAAACCGCTTGAGCAGATTTTCGACGAATTCGATCCCATCCCATTTGCTTCCGCCTCGATCGGGCAGGTGCATGTCGCACGGTTACACCTGAATGATTCACAGAATGCACAATTTCCAGATGTGGTGATCAAAGTACAACGCCCACATATCGAAGAGATCGTAAAAATTGATCTATCCGCACTCCAGATCGTTGGGGGTTGGTTACAGAAATTTAAACCGATTCGCAAGCACGCGGATGTTCCCAAGCTTTTAGAAGAATTCAGTTTGACCTTGTATGAAGAAATTGACTACATTCATGAAGGTAAAAATGCTGAAATCTTCAAGAAAAATTTCAAAGACTTTACTTACATACGGGTACCCAATGTGATCTGGAGCCATACCACCAAACGGGTTTTGACACTGGAAAATGTGCTGGGGATCAAGATTACAGATTATGAACTGATTGAAAAAGCTGGGATTGATCGCAGCGCGGTGGCGAAGGTGCTTTTGAACACCTACCTCAAACAAATTTTTGAAGATCGATTTTTCCATGCTGATCCCCACCCCGGAAATCTTTTCGTACAGCCTGCAAAAGCGGGTGATGATCCTGAAAATTGGAAATTGACCTTCGTTGATTTTGGCATGGCTGACACATTGGAGGACAAGACCTACGAGGGATTGAAAGAAGCAGTCCTGGCGGTTGGGTTACAGGATGTCAGCCGGTTGCTCAAGGCTTATCAGATTCTGGATGTGTTATTGCCAGAAGCTGATCTGGAATTATTGGAACGCGCCAGCCAACGCGTATTCGATCGTTTCTGGGGAAAATCCACGTCGGAATTGATGAGCATGCATGCCCGTGAAGCCCAGGAGTTTATGAAGGATTTCGAGGATTTATTGTATGAGATGCCCTTCCAGGCACCTGAAAATATCATCTTACTGGGCAGATGTGTGAGCATTCTTTCTGGAATCTGCACCGGGTTGGATCCGGATTTCAATGTGTTTGAAAACCTGGTGCCATACACCGACAAATTGGCGGAAGCAGATGGAGAGGATCGCTGGTCGGTCATCTGGAGCGAGATCACGCGCATGTTTCAGCTGGTACTGCGCCTACCTACCCGGGCAGACAATTTGATCACCCGAATGGAACAGGGGCGGTTGGAAGTCAAGGTGCCAGCGTTATCACGTGAAATGGAACGAATGCGTCGCTCTCAACGAAAAACCACGCTCGCTATTATCTTTGCTACCTTTTTGATCAGCGGTGTGCAATTTTATCTGGCAGGGGAAGAGACGATTGGGATTGTGTTTTTTGGTGTTGCAGGATTGTTGTTGGTGATTTTAGTGATAACTCGATAATTAGAAAGAGATGAAATATTGGAAAAAGGTTTTCATTTTCGCTCCAGTGTTTTGTCCACCCGAACGTTCCATTCAATACCCATCAACACAATTTACACATGGGGATAACCAAAAGACAATCATCGCGAAAAATCCTGATTTAAAATTCGGTAAACACAATTCCCCTTCGCCAATTCGGGTATAAATCTAGCAGCATGGTAGGGGTATTCGGTCATGTAGGGACGTTCGGCCGAACGCCCCTACGAGCCCAAACCACCATCACGGAAATGCTATTTTAATGATGGGGTTTATTCACTTTCATCGTCCCCTTTCCAATCCGGATGGTGAATACACAATCATTGTATGATGAGGGGATAAAAAATTCCGGTCATATCGATGAAATTTCGGTGGAAACACCCCCATTCCGGGCATTATGCAGAATTATGGGAAGGGGTGAAGGATTGTAGAATTGACACTATTTTCCACCCGAGGTTGCGTTCTACATTCCTTCACCCCTACCGCCCAATCGACATCATCCACCATCACGGAAATGCTATTTTAATGATGTGGTTTATTCGCTTTCATCGTCCCCTTTCCAATCCGGATGGAGATTACACAATCATTGTTTGATGAGGAGATAAAAAATTTCAGTCATATCGATGGGATTTCGGTGGTTCATGCCCCATTCCGGGCATTATGCCGGCATGACGGGTAGGGATGAAGGATTGTAGAATTGACACCATTTTCCACACGAGGTTTCGTTCTACAATCCTTCACCCCTACCGCTCAATCAACCAAATCCTCCATCATGGAAATAATTTTTGATGATGTGGTTTATATGCTTTCATCGTCTTTTCGAAATCCGGATGGTGATACCACAATCATTGTATGATGAGAGGATAAAAAATTTCAGTCATATCGATGGGATTTCGGTGGTTCATGCCCCATTCCGGGCATTATGCAGAATTATGGGGTGAAGGATTGTAGAACGCAATCCTGGGTGGAAAATGGTGTCAATTCTACAATCCTTCACCCCTACGGCTCCGGTGACACGAAATGAGTGATATAAAAAAAGAGCATGCAATCACAATGGAAAGCATGCCCTTTTCAATTTTTGATTCTAAAAAGGTTCTATTTCGTTTTTTCTGTATGTTCGATCGCGGCATCCAACAGACTGCGTAAGCCCATTAAGAATTCTTTACGAGCAGCGCGCTGATGTTCGCGGGTGCCTTCTGGCAGGAAGGATTCAGCTACCTTGTGCATGTTCTCGCGGGCGGCGTGCATATGTTCGCGGGCTTCTTTGACTTTAGGATTTTGCGGTCTTTCTGTTGTTTTCTCAACCATAACTACCTCCAATCGGGCAACCATTCTTTACCCTTAACTGCATTATAAGTGTTTTTAACTGCCCGTCAAGTAGTGATTCAATCTCCCAATTTTCTCAGCGAGCAATTAATACCCGGTATTGTCGATACTAATGGCGAAAATGACGTACGCCTGTGAAAAGCATGGCAATCCTCAGGCGATTGCAGGCATCGATCGATTCCTGATCACGTACGGACCCACCCGGTTGCACGATGGCTACTATCCCGGCAGCAGCTGCTTTTTCGACCGAATCTGCGAAGGGGAAGAAGGCATCGGAGGCCATCACTGCCCCCTGGGCTTTCTCGCCAGCGCGTTGGGCTGCCATGACGACACAATCGACCCGGTTGGGCTGACCGCCGCCAATACCGATCGTCGATTCGTCTTTGGCAAACACAATCGCATTGGATTTGACATGCTGGCAGGCTTTCCAGGCGAATTTTAAGTCGGCCAATTGCTGTTCAGTCGGTTGTTTCTTGGTCACCACATACCATTGTGTGCCTTCAGGATCCCCCAGGTCAACCGATTGTTGCAACACCCCACGGGTGATGGATCGATACTCAACCTGTGGTTCAATATTAAGATCAGGCATTTCCAACAGACGCAGGTTTTTTTTCTTGGCCAGCACTTGCAATGCGCCGTCGCTGAATCCTGGGGCGACGATGCATTCCACAAACAACTGGCTGACACTCTCAGCGGTCTCCACATCCAATGGGCGATTGAAGGCGACAATGCCACCAAAAGCGGAAACCGGGTCACTGGCCAGAGCACGTTGGTAAGCATCCAGTTGCCGGTCAGAAGATGCAATACCACACGGGGAGAGGTGCTTGACGATCACCACACTGCATTTTTCAAAGCTCACCACCGCACGCCAGGCAGCATCCAGATCCAGCAAGTTGTTATACGAAAGTTCTTTGCCCTGCAACACCCGCCCACCCAGTGGACCCTGCCCGGCCTGATAGCCAAACACCTGTGCGGATTGATGGGGGTTCTCGCCGTAGCGCAAAGATTGCAGAGGGTATAGCTGCAAGGTATGAGATTCGGTTCCTCCCAGATAATCCGCAATCATGGCATCATAATGGGTGGTCATGCGAAATCCTTTGATCGCCAGTTCCTTGCGTAAATGTTCGTCCACTCCACCGCTTTGAAGAGCGTCCAACACCTGTTCATAATCCTGAGGGTCACACACCAGGGTGACACGCTGGTGATTCTTAGCAGCTGCCCGAATCAGGGTCACACCGCCGATATCGATCTGTTCGATCGCTTCTGCCAGGGTCACATCCGGTTGCGCGATGGTTTCTTCAAAGGGGTACAGATTGACTACCACCAGGTCGATCAGATGCCAACCCAATTGGTTTAATTCATCAACATGTTCGGGAATATCACGTGCCAGAATGCCACCATGGATGGCCGGGTGCAAAGTCTTGACCCGACCACCCAGAATCTCTGGCGAGCCGGTGTAGTCCACCACCTCCGTAACCGGTAATTGGTTCTCTCGCAATAAACGGGCTGTCCCGCCACTGGCTATTAACTTCCACCCCAGGCGATGTAATCCACGGGCAAATTCAACCAGCCCGGTTTTGTCATGAACCGATAAAAGTGCTTCAGGCATCATTCCTCCTTGGAGATGATTTGTTCTAAGGTATCGACCAGCAGACGGTGTTCGGTCTGATGGATTCTTGTTTCCAGATCTTCCAGCGTATCACCAGGTAGAATTTTAACCTGTGTTTGTGCCAGCACTGGTCCTGCATCCACCCCCTCATCCGGCACCAGATGCACCATCACGCCAGTTTCCTGGATTTCACCGCGTTGGAAGGCTTCATAAGCGCGTTCGATCGCATGCGCCCCCGGGAAAGTGCCTGGCAAGGCGGGATGCAAATTAACAACCCGATTGGGAAAGTGACGCAGAAAATTCATACTCAGAATACGCATCCAGCCTGCGAGGATCACCCAATCCGGGGCGTAGTGTTGGACCACCTGCGCGAGTTGTGCATCATATTCCTCGCGGGTTTGCCCTTTCATTTTTGGTAATACCACTACCGGGATACCTGCTTTCCGGGCACGTTCTAAACCATAGGCATCATATTTATTGGAAATCACCACAGAGATTTCCGCTTTTATTATTCCAGATTGAATAGCATCAATCATTGCCTGCAGGTTGGAACCGTTGCCTGAAATCAAGACCACCAGACGCGCGTTTGGATGAGACATCATTTCAATACCACCCTTTGGGTTTGGCGCTCACTGACAAACCCAATCACATAAATGGGTTCAGAAATCTGAGATCGCAGGGTGTCCCACTCCACCGGATCAATGATAGCGACCATGCCGATGCCCATATTGAAAACCCGGTACATTTCGGCATCAGAAACCTGCCCTTTGTGCTGTAACCAACGGTACAGTGCCGGTACCTGCCAGGCCTGGCGTTCAATCACCACCTGCAAGTGATCCGGCAGCACGCGGGGGATATTTTCGATGAAACCACCACCGGTAATATGCGCCAGAGCCTTGATTTGTTTGAGATGTGGAAACAATAATTTTTGGTAGGAACGGTGCGGTGCCAGTAAGAGATCAGCCAGGCTGCCACCCAGATCTACTCGTTCTGCTAACAAATCTTCCCCTTCACACAATTTGCGGATCAAAGAATAGCCGTTGGTGTGTGGGCTATGGGAGTTGAAGCCCACCAGAAAATCCCCGGGTTGAATGCTGGATTTACGCGGGAGGATGGCAGAATGCTGCACCACCCCGACGATCGTGCCGGCTACGTCGAAAGCACCCGGCAGGTAAACGCCAGGCATTTCAGCGGTCTCACCACCCAGTAAAGCACAGCCATTTTCGCGGCAGGCGGATGCCATGCCGCTAACGATCTCAGCTACAATTTCAGGCTGTAGCTGCGCTGTGGCAAAATAATCCAGAAAGAAGAGTGGACGAGCCCCCTGCACCAGAATGTCATTGACACAATGATTGACAATATCCTCGCCAATCCCGTGGTAACGACCCAACCGTGCGGCCAATTCAACCTTGGTTCCGACCCCATCGGTAGAAGCGACCAGAACCGCTTCCTGCTTAAGATGCGAGATATCAAAGAGACCGCCAAAACTCCCTACGTGAGAGAGTACCTGTGGGGTAAAGGTGGATTGGACAGCCTCTTTCATCAGTTTTACGGCTTGATGTCCGGCATCAATATTGACCCCGGCCATTTGATAGGCATTCGAACTGTTTGGATAAGTTAGCCCCTTCATGCCGATGTCTTTGCGAAATTGCATGCCATCAAAATGAATCTGCGCGACTGCCTGATACGTTTTTTCTATTGCTACCTGTAAATTTTCTCCCCAACAGGTCACACCCAGAACGCGGCCACCGGCATTGTAAAAGCAATCCTCCCGCCAGTGGGTACCGGCATGAAAAATAAAGCCATCTGCAATGGCTTGATCCAAACCGCTGATGCAGTTACCGGTCAATGATTTCCCCGGGTAACCAGCCGAAGCCAGCACCACACAAACCGCAGCTCGCGTAGACCAGATGATCTCTATTTCCGCCAGACGTTGTTGTGTGCAGGCGAGCAGTATTTCCAACAGATCGCTTTCCAGCAAAGGCAGTATCACCTGAGTTTCTGGGTCACCGAAACGGGCGTTGAACTCCAGCACTCGTGGACCATCTTTGGTGAGCATTAACCCAGCATACAAAACCCCCACATAAGGTGCGCCAAGGGCACGCAGTCCATCGATGGCAGGTTGTAGAATGGTGCTTTGGATAGCTGCCAGTTGTTGTTCATCCAATATTGGTGAAGGAGCGAAAGCACCCATCCCACCCGTGTTGGGACCCAGATCACCATCCAGTTGGCGTTTGTGATCCTGCGCGCAGGGCATCAAAGCCAGATGTTGTCCATCCGAAAATGCCAGAACGGACACTTCGGGACCTGAAAGCCGCTCCTCGATGACAACCTGTTTTCCGGCTGCGCCAAAGGCTTTTTCCACCAGAATCTCATGAATGGCATCGCGCGCTTCGCTATGCGTCTCCGGGATCAGCACCCCCTTCCCGGCTGCCAATCCGGAAGCTTTAATCACCACCGGATAATCAATTTGCTCGAGATGTTTGAGTGCTACCTGATATTCTTCAAATACGGCATAACGCGCGGTTGGGATGCTTTGTTGTTGCATAAAGTATTTCGCGAAGGCTTTGGAGGTCTCTAATTGGGAGGCTGCCTGTGAAGGACCGAAGACGGCAATCCCAGCTTTAGTAAGCGCATCACTGACACCCGCTGCTAATGCCACTTCAGGACCGATCACCACCAGATCAATGGAATTCTCTATTGAAAATTGAGTGATACCGGCAGCGTCCTCAACGGCCAGTGGGATACAATTACCCAGGTCGGTCATCCCATCATTGCCGGGGGCAAAAAACAAATCAGGTTTGTGGGCGGATTGTGCCAGTTTCCAGGCAATGGTATGCTCCCGCCCTCCCGATCCTATGATTAGTACTTTCATTTTTTTCCTCCCTTTCAGCCGATGTTGTTTTCAAACCCGGTTTTACTGAAACCATTTTGCGCAGAAATGGGATACTTGCCGGTAAAGCAGGCATTGCAATAGCCATTTTGGCTGCCAATTGCCTTCATCATGCGTTCCAATGTCAGGTATACCAACGAATCAGCCCCGACATGCTGGCGGATTTCCTCTACAGTTTTGTGAGCGGCAATCAATTCCTCATAGGTGCCCATATCGACTCCCAGGAAGCAGGGATACCGGATGGGGGGGCTGGAGATACGCACGTGAACTTCACTCGCTCCGGCTTTCCGCAGCAGCTGGATCAAAGGCCCGGTGGTGTTGCCACGCACAATCGAATCATCGACCATCACGACACGCTTATCACGGATGGTTTCCTCCACGACATTGTACTTCAATGCCACCCCTTGTTTGCGCAGGAAGTCTGTCGGTTCGATAAAGGTACGCCCAATATAGCGATTCTTGATAAAACCAATATTATATGGAATGCCGGAAGCCTGGGCATAACCAATGGCAGCCGAGATGGATGAATCCGGGATGGGAATGACTACATCTCCTTCAGTGGGTTCCTGGTAGGCCAGTTCTTCTCCGAGCCGGTGTCGCACAGAATGAACACTGCGTCCATCCCAGTAGGCATCTGGACGCGAGAAATATACATGCTCAAAGGTGCAGAAAGCGCTCTTTTGGGCGGGTGGTAGCGCCTGGTTTACCTGCAGGGCTGTGTCACTGAGCGCGACAATTTCCCCTGGTTTGACCTCCCTTATGGATACACAACCCAATGTCAACAGGGCACCGCTTTCGGATGCAGCTACATGTCCACCGTTGGGTAGCATTCCGATACTGAGTGGGCGCACCCCCCAGGGATCGCGGACGGCAAATACCTGATTTTTGGTCAGCATTACCAGTGAATATGCCCCACACCAATGCTGCATAGCATCTTTGATGCGTTCAAACCAGGTATCGCCTTTAGCACCTGCCAGCATCATGGTCATTACTTCTGTATCCGAGGTGGATGTCAGCCCGACCCCGGATTGCATCAGTTTTTCCCTCAATTCCCCGGCATTCACCAGGTTGCCATTATGGGCTAAAGCCAACGGACCATATTGAGTATCGATCATGAAGGGTTGAGCGTTGCTCATTGTGGGTGAGCCGGTGGTGGAGTAACGCGTGTGTCCGATGGCAAAATCGCCTTCCATATTTTCCAGGACGTTCGGTGTAAAAACCTGGGAGACGAGGCCTACATCTTTATGCAGGCGTAAACTCTGTCCGTTTGAAACTGCCAATCCAGCCGCTTCCTGCCCGCGGTGCTGCAGGGCAAACATCCCAAAGAAGGCCATGCGGGCGACATCCTCATTGGGTGCAAATATTCCCAACACACCGCACTCTTCGCGGGGGTGATCATCAGGCAGAGACACATCGAATCTATCCATGGATCTCCTGATCATTCTGAATAATGGCCTCAGCGTTCTTATGTTGGTAAGCGACTACCTTCTGCTGCACCTCTTCATCCAACAAGCCAATCATCTTGGCTGCCAGCAGGGCAGCATTGGCTGGCTCGAGCACCACTGCTGGCGCAATTCCGGATGGCATACGCAAAGAGGAGTATATATCGGCACCCCCGAAACTCTCAGATGGTGGTGGGCAGGCAATCACCGGGCTTTTGACGGCGCCATCGGTGAATCCGGAGAGTGCATTGGAACGACCTGCAATGGTGATGTATACCTTGGGGGTAGGGTCGGCTTCGTAGGCCTCCAGAAGTTGCATGACATGGGTCGCTGTTTTGTGTGCTGAACCAATCCGCAGCTCCACCGGAATACTAAAAGCTTCTACAGCCTTCTGGATCCTGTGTGCATGCTCCAAATCAGCTTTTGAGCCCATCAGAATGACAATGTAAGCTTTCTTCATAGGATACCTGCTTTCTGTAAATTTTTCTGGATGCGTGCTTCTGCCGGATAGGTGGCCGGGTCAAAGGTCAAACCAGTCAACATTTCATAGATCTGGATGTAACGCTGGCTGGCCTGTACCCATAGTTGTTCGGGCACCTGGGGGGGTTCGCCATCTCCGCGATAGCCCAGCTCGGTAAATGCCATGCGGATGAATTCCTTATCGAAATTCTCCGGTTCCATCCCCTGGTCAAAACGCTCTGTGAAATTATCCGCCTTCCAGAAACGCGAAGAATCAGGTGTGTGGACTTCATCAATCAGGATGATTTCGCCATCGGATGTGCGCCCAAATTCATACTTGGTATCCACCAGAATCAGACCTGCTCTGGCTGTTACTTCCTGCCCGCGCTGAAAAATCTGCAAGGCAGACGATTGGATCACATCCCAATCTGCCTGTGGAAGATAACCTTTTTCCACCACTTCAGCACAGGTCAGGCGTTCATCGTGCCCGGTGACACCACCCTTGGTGGTGGGTGTGATGATGGCTGCTGGAAGTTGCTGGTTCTTGCGCAGACCCTCAGGAAAACGATAACCATAAATTTCGCGTTCTCCCAGGTTGTAGCTATACCACAGGGCTGTGCTGGTCACGCCGGTGATATAGCCACGCACAATCACCTCGATTGGCAGTGGTTCCACTTCCTGCACCACAGCGCAATTCGGATCCGGGATGCTCAGCAGGTGATTGGGAATCACATCTTTGGTCTGCTCGAACCACCAGGCTGCCAGTTGATTGAGTACCTGTCCTTTATATGGAACCATTGCCAGATTGCGATCAAAAGCCGAGAGCCGGTCGCTGGTGACAATCAAACGTCGTTGTCCCTTCAGACTGTACCAATCGCGTACTTTGCCATGTTGTTTTCCTGGTAGGGGTAAATTACTGTGATCGAATGCCAATGGTAAAACCTGCTGGATATCTTCTGCTTTCAGCATTATATCTCCTGTTAACATTGTTGGGCGTATTGCACGCCATTTACGAATAACACCAGACCGGAATGATGGCTGCGGGTCGTTCGTTTTGGTTTTTGAAATTCGAATATATGATCTTCGGGATGCGGCATCAACCCCAGGACATTCCCCTGCGGGTTACAGATGCCGGCGATATCGCTGAGGGACCCATTCGGGTTGTAAGGATATACCCCGTTGGCGGAGGATCCATCTGGTTTGAGGTAACGCAATGCGATTTGTTGGTTCTGTTCCAGATCACGTAGCCCTCCAGAATCACGGAGCTGGAAATTTCCCTCCCCATGTGCGATCGGGCAATCAATCGTGGTTTCAATCCCGCGTGTCCATACACATAGCTGAGAATGCGGTTGTAAGTGCACCCAACGGCATTCAAAATGCCCACCCTGGTTGAAGGTCAGTGTGGCGATGGGTGCCTTTCCCTCCCCATTTGCTCCCGGTAAAACACCAGACTTGACCAGCGCTTGAAAACCATTACAGATGCCAATAACGGGTCTACCGGCGGCTATGAAGCGCTGTATCTCTTCCTTAAAATAAACCTGTAAATCCAAGGCCCATAACTTCCCGGCACCGAGTGCATCGGCATAGGAGAAACCACCCGGGAGCGCCAGAATTTGGTACTGCATCCAGTCCAGGCGAGATTGCCGTAACACTTTCAGAGGTTGGATCTCCGTCTCAGCGCCGGCTTGTTGAAAGGCAACACTCAAATCACCATCACGGTTGATGCCTGGCGCAAACATGATCAGAACTTTTGGCTTCATGCCTGCACCTCCCGGATCTGTTGGTTTTTCCAGGCTTGCAGCAGATCTTCGATTCTCATCTTTAGCCAAAAAAATTCACCGTTCATGATCTCTATGTCTTGCTCTGATAAAACTTTGCCAATGAGTCGCACTGGTAAGGACCCAAATTGTGATTCAAAATCTACCTGATCCTGTTTTGCAACCTCCAACAGGATGCAGCCACCGGTCTCGCCAAAGGCTTCTCGGTATGCATGGACCTCATCCAACCAAAGCCGCAAACCCAGGCGTCCGCCCATGGCCATCTCGGCAGCAGCGACCCCCAACCCGCCTTCACTCAGATCATGGGCTGATTGAATCCAGCCTGCCTGGTTGGCCTGATAGACTTTTTGATACACCTCAGGCGTTTCTGGATGACAGATGGGCATGCCCTCGGCAATCACCGGCATATCCTTGATTAAATTATAATGGCTGCCGCCAAAGCGCGGGGTAAAATAGCCAACCAGATACAACAAATTGCCTGCCTGTTTCAAATCACTGGTCAATGACAATCGCCAATCTGGAATCACCCCCATGGCTGATATTAAAAGCGTCGGGGGGATGGCATGTCGCAACCCATCCGAGCCAAGATATTCATTATTGAAGGAATCCTTACCACTGATGAAGGGCACCCCATAGCGCAATGCACCGTCATAACAGGCTTGCGCTGCCTGTACCAGATCACCCATTGTTTTCGGGCGGGTCGGATCACCCCAGCAGAAATTATCCAGAATCGCGATCTGATTCGGATCAGCCCCACAACAGAGCGCATTGCGGACGGCTTCATCAATGGTATGCAGGGTCATCTGATATGGATCCAGCTTGCCATATTCAGGGTTCATCCCGGCAGCGAGTACCAAAGCCTGTTCTCCGGGGACAGATAATGGTTTAATCACACAGCCATCCGCAGGACCATCATCCAGGACTCCACACAGGGGTTTGACCACCGTTCCACCCTGAACCTCATGATCGTACACACGGATCACGCTTTCTTTGGAGGTGATGTTGGGGTGGGCTAACAAGCGTAATAAGCGTATGTCAGCATCATCTGTTGGGTATTTTGCATCGGGATTCATCCATCCTGGTGGATGTTGGGGGGTGCGAATGGTTGCCTGCAGCCTACGCTGTGGTAAGCCGTGATACAGGAACTGGTTATCCAGATCCAGCACTTCCTGATCCTGATAATAAACCCTGATGCGACCGCTGCTATTGAACTCCCCGATGTTGGTGATTTCAACATCATATTTCTCGCATAGCTCTTCGAGCGCATCCAGATTTTCCTGCGGGACTGCGATCACCATGCGCTCCTGGGCTTCTGAAAGCCAGATCTCCCAGGGTTCCAATCCGGGGTACTTCAGCGGCACATCCGCCAGCTGTACTTCCCCTCCGCATTCACTGGCCATCTCTCCCACGGCAGAGGACAAACCACCCGCGCCACAATCCGTAATGGCGTGATAAAGTTGCTGGTCACGTGCTTCCATGAGCACATCCACCAGCCCTTTTTCTATAATGGGGGCACCGATCTGAACGGAAGCACCGGAGACCTCACCTGTCTGAGCGTCCATCGTCATGGAGGAAAAGGTTGCGCCGCGCAGTCCATCCCGCCCGGTTTTACCACCCAGAACGATGATATAGTCACCGGGTTGGACATCGCGTGGATGAGAATTACGCGGTGCCAGACCGATGCAACCACAAAACACCAGCGGATTAGCCGTGTAGCCTGGATCGAAATAGATGGCACCATTCACGGTGGGAATACCCATTTTATTGCCATAATCCTGAATCCCGCTCACCACCCCGGAAGCAATCCGGCGTGGATGCAGGACACCATCTGGCAAAGTATCCGCGGACTGGTCCTGCGGTCCAAAACAGAGGAAATCAGTCGCAGCTATCGGTTTGGCGGAAACCCCAATCACATCGCGAATCACGCCACCAATACCGGTATTCGCACCCCCAAATGGCTCAATAGCTGAGGGATGGTTATGGGTTTCTACCTTAAATGAAAGTTCATGTTGCTCCCCAAATTCAATGATCCCGGCATTGTCGCGGAAGGCGGACAGTACCCATGGTTTGTTTAGCTGGCGCGTGGCTGCGCGAATGGTCTGGTTGAAAAGATGCTCGTATTGTGTAGGAAAACGATTATCTTCCGTATTGAGATTATTCACCTCTACCATCGCTTTAAAGGTCTTATGGACGCAGTGTTCACTCCATGTCTGGGCGATCATCTCGAACTCCACATCGCTGAGATTGCGTCCTTCCCGCTGGCAATAAGCCTGGATAGCCTGCATTTCCTCCAGATTTAAGGCAGCCCGACGCTCGTGGGAAAGTTGCAAAAACTGCTCAGCAGACATCTCGGCCAGTTGGAAGCGTTCCACATTTCCCGCTGCGATGGTTTCTTTCGGGAAGCTTGGTGTGACCCTTCCCAGGGCATAATACTGAATGACAGCATTGGCGAACAATCGTTTTGCCAACTGATGTATCAGATCTGTCGTCAGGTTTTCACCACGGACAACAAAACGCTGACCACTGGAGGTTGCATCCACTTCATAATGGTTGATCATCCGGGTTGCCCGCAGTAGCTGTTCCGCTACGGGATCCGTCACGCCGGGGCGGTACGTGACTTCCACCACCATTTCGCTGGTTGATGCTATTGGCACTTCCTCCGTTGGTATGTGAAATTCCTGCCACTTAACCTGCTGGGTAACTGGATCGTGCAGGATTCGTTCGGCTATTTCTGTCAACTGGTCCTGATTGAGATGCCCCCGCAAGAAATATAGGTCAGAGCATTGGATGAATTGGATCTGATCAAGACCCAAAGCGCGGGCATCGCTCAGAAAACCCTGAGCACGTGGGTCATTTGATGTGGATGGCTGTACTTCAAAACGGTAAACATGCTGCGAAGAAGAGATCGACATAGGCACCTCGGAAAATTAAACAAAAAAGAATTTTATACCCATACAGAACGCTTGTCTAGTCAATTTATGTCATAAATTTGATGTTTGTTCACAGCTATAGACTTACAGATCTCTTCTCACAAAACTGCCTGGCTTCTTCAATTGACGAATTTTCCCCCACCATGGTCAATAAATCATTGGCGAGTAATATCGTGTTCCCTTTTGGAATGATTACCTGACTTCCTCGTTTTATGCTGGCAATCACAAAGTGTTTGGGCCATTGGATATCCATCACCTGCTGCCCATCACAGGCAGCTCCAGAATCAACTACGACGTCACTCACCGTTGCTGACCCGGATAAGCCTTCATTCAAACGTTGTGGCAGCGATTCTTGAGGTACATACCAGAATGTTTCATCTTCGTTTTCGAGAGCGGCATCGATTTCAGATGTCAAGGTTTCAAAAATCTCCTCAGAAATAACGCCATCACTACGCATGCCCAGGTAGGCAGAACGTTGCGCACGTAAAATCTCACGACGTGCCAGTTCCAATTCTTCAGATTCCAGTTTTGGTTCCACACGTAGTAATTGGCGTACAGAGTCTGCCAATAATGCCGTTTGAGTCTGTAATTTTGGTTTGATGCGCTCCCAGGCAGGAGTGGATATAAGCCCTTCACGATAGCGGCGTTCAATATGCACTTCTGCTGATTTCAATGCATTCAGACGTGCATGCCGTTGTTCATATTCGACCTGAACGGGTGTGGTTGTGATAATGCCTAGCATTCGGACCAATGGCCGCATCGTTGTTGCCTGAACCAAGAGGGTAAAGAGTGCTACACCAAAAGCCATTGTGCGTAGGAGAAAACGATCATCACCAAATGTGGCTGGCAAACTCAGTGCTAACGCCAGACTTAATGCGCCACGCAATCCACCCCAGGCAATGACGTGCCGCCAGCGTAACGAGACCGGTTCGCTAATTCGATTGGTGATCCATCCCAAGCCATAGACAACGATGATCCTGGCGACCAAAACAGCGCCAATCGACCAGGCAATCGGTTGCCAGGATTGGAACAGCGCCCAGATGTCCACATCCAGTCCAATCAACAAAAAGACCAGTGAGTTTACCAGGAAGGTGATGTACTCCCAAAAATTGAACAGCACAATACGCGTGGTCGGGCTCATGCCCTGTGGACCCAAACTGCCTGTGATCAATCCAGCCGCGACCACCGCCAGCACACCACTGAAATGCATCTGTTCGGCTAACAGATAGGATCCATACGCCAGAACGGTCGTCAATGTAATCTCAATCAGATAATCGTCAATCCGGGAAATCAGCCGGGAAATAATCCATCCCAGCAGCAATCCCAGCATAATACCACCCAACGACACTTTGATAAATTCGAGTACACCACTTAATAAATTGAATTCACCGGTGATTACAATTGCCAGCATCAAATTGAATAACACCAATGCGGTGCCATCGTTGAGTAAACTTTCCCCTTCAACCAGAACAGATAAACGCTTTGGGACACCCAGTAGACGAAAGAGTGATACCACTGCAACAGGATCAGTAGCAGCAACCAGTGAACCAAACACCAGGGCGATCGGTAAAGCCAGACCGGTCCCAAAGGAAACAATTCCACCAACAATCAATGTTGTCAACAGAACACCTGGTACAGCCATTAGCAGGATAGATGTCAGGTTACGACGTAATTCGGTAAGGTTAAGATGGAATGCAGCTTCGAATACCAGCGGAGGAACAAAGAGCGCCAGGATTAGTTCCGGGGTTAATTCAAAATTCAATGGGGATTGTGTGGTCAGAAATAGACCCACCACCACCAGAGCGACTGTATAGGGAATATGCAAGCGTCTGACAACAATTGCAACCAGGGATGCGATCAGGAGTAATTCAATGATGAGCGTTTCAGTATTGAGGAATTGTTGCATAGGAACTCTCGATGATTAATTATACTATCTTAGGGTTTAGAATTGAGGCATTACGACAAGAAATGCTTATAAGTTTTGTCTATGATTGTTAATTTTGTAAAAAATAGATGTCCCAAGGTTCGTGTTAGGCAAATTAACTTTGCAAGAAAGAATATCATTTTGTGTGGCCTGCAACGGCGCGACTAGCTTATTTCTGGTTCTGGTGAATATTCTGTTGCAGTCGATCGGTGCGCATGGCGATATCGGCTTTGTTGATCAGGGTAGCCGGGTCGCGCCCATCCTCAGGATAAAGACTCCAGCCGATTGCCAGGCGGGTGGTGATGCGTTGATCCTGTAACTGCAGCGGAGAGCTCATGGCTTTGCTGATTTTGCTGATAATATCCGGTACCACCTTGGGATCATGAATGTCTTCCAGAACCAGCGCATACTCATTGTCCTTTACCTTTGCCACGGTGTCATCTTCACGCACGGCACTCACCAGACGGCGAGCCATCAGCACTTCTACCTGCTTCTTTAATTCGGCTGTCATGTGTTCGTGGTAGGGAAAAGAAATGAACAAAGAGATCAATAACGCATGGCTCTGGCTGCGTTTCATGCGCATGATGGCATGTCGTAAACGGTCCATGAAGATGCCTTGCAGGGGGATTTCGGTATTGGGATCGTAGAGGGGACCGGTAGGTGGTTTTAATGGTCGGGTGCCCCGTGGGGGTTTGGGGAATTTACCTGCCAGGCTGCCGGTATCAATGCGTTCAATCGGCTGGTTGTTGAGGATCATGTTGTAGAGATTCTGGGTTTCCGGGGTGGGTTCGATACCGAGTTCACGGGAAATGATGGATTTACACAACTGGTATTGCTGCAAGGCTGCGTTGCGACGACCGCTTTTGGTCAGCAGTCGCATCAACAGGCGGTGCGCGCTTTCTTCCAGTGGCGCCATCTCCACATAGCGCCAGGCGTATTTGTACGCCTGGTCAAAATTAGAGCGGTGATAGTAGGCTTTCGCTAGCGCCTGCAGGGTGTTGATCATGGAGCGGAAGTAACGTTCCCGATTGAAGACCGCCCATTCCTGAAAGCCGGTGACCTCATTCAGGATCAGATCGCTGAGAAAGTCGCCACGATACAGGTCAACCGCTTCTTCCAGTTGATTGATGCACTCCTGGCAATTGTGCAGATCGATGTGCGGGTGCAATTTACTGCTCTGGATGTAGCCATCGAAAGCGGTTGTGTCCATCCAGACGTGTTTATGCATGAACTCAATCGACTCATCGCTGACCTCCAGAAAATCAGCGATCTGATCCTCCCCGCCAAAGGCTTTACGCAGCCCCAGCATGGCCTGGCGCAGATTCATGCGCGCATAGGTCTCCGGGCGATTGGGCCAGAAGAACTCCGCCACTTTTTCTCGCGGCTGCAGGCGTGGTGGTTCCTCTGCCAGGTACGCCAGCAAAGCACGCTCCTTGCGGGTACGCAGGATTTCGCTGAGGTCGCTGCCATCAAATTGCACACGAAAAGGGCCAAGGAGGGAAATTTCGAGTCTGTTCATTTTTCTAATCTTAATTCACGCTGAATTCACGCTGATTTCACAAGCCGTACACGGGGGATTGGGATAATGATAGCAACCATGGTTCATATAAAGGCCGGATTCTATGAATGATCATCAAATTAATTATTTCTCTTACTTGTTACGGGTGTGGAAAGACAGCGTTGATGGAGAATGGCATGCATCGTTACAGGATGTCGTCAGCGGGGAGTGCCACCATTATCCGACTCTGTATGAATTATATGTCAGTTTGTGGGATTTGACCAACGAAAACGTCAATCATCCCGATCGTAGTCCATTTGAACCATTCAAGCATCAATATGCCAGAAAAATAGAATAGAGGAGGGTTATGCAGGGAAAGTCAGGATTTATTGAAATGTTTTTATCTCATTCAAAACCTTATTTAGAATAGGAGAAACGATGAAAAGCAAGAAGTTTTTATGGAGTTTTTTGACGGTAATCATGCTGCTCAGCATGACCGTCGGTGCGGTGTTGGCGGATGATGGTGCCATGTTCCGGCGCAATATTTCCAAAACCCCGGATCAGGAAACAGAGCGAGCCAATTTAAATCATATGTCTTTCTATGTGCCAGCACAATCCTCGGATGGAACAGTACTTGAAGAAGGAATTGACTATTATGATGCAGCTGGTGTATTAGTCGATACTCGATTTTTCGCGAAGCCACTGGTATCGGTTTACATCGATAGTCTACATGAGGAAGAGGAACTGACCAAGAGTGGTGCTGGTTTTGGCGCGCATGATGCTTATGCGGCAGTCTCCCTGGATGATGGTGCAACCTGGAAACGCACCAACCTCTCCAACTCAGCTGATCTCTCTTCCTTCACTCTACATACTGGAGAATCTTACCCGGGTGATGCACACAATATGACCTTTGCCATTGCCGGTGATAAAGTACTGGTGGGCTGGATCAGCAAGTATTGTGATGGTGGTTCTCCCCTGTATACAATGCTGGATGAAGATGTTGTTGCATTACAGGCTGCATTTGGTTTACCAGATCTGTATGTCCGTGACATCTGGGGTGTGGCTGGCTCGCAAGGGTCCGTGGATTACACCTTACAAGGATTTCCAGAAGTTGGTGAGATTCCATATTCCTGTGTCTGGTCTGCCCGTGGTGAATTGCTTGAAGTAGATGAATTCGGAGTACCGACTGTTGGTGGTGGACTGTATGAAATTGTCTGGACCAAAGCTGAACGTCTAACTTCTGGTCGTCGCGATGCCAACCGCCTGGAGATGAATGCGGACTCTGCGGCTGGCTTCATGATGACTTGGCAGGAAGACCCCGAAGGCTTACGCCCCGGACAGGGTCTTGGCCCTGGTGAAGGATGGTCAGGCGCAGTTGTGAATCAACAGACTGATCTTTGGTATTCGTTCATTTCTATCGAAGACTTCGTCATGGTGATGAGCGATGATACTGACACCGCAACTGCAGTTGATATCGCTGAATATGCGGGTGAAACCATGCCCAAAGTGGCTGTTCCGATGGCAATGCCTATTCGTTTGACTGACAATAAGATGTGCAAGAGTTTGGGAAGTGACCCATACTGCTATGTCGATTTCAATACTGAAGAAGTTGATGATGTGGTCAATCCTTATGCCAACACAGTTCTTCCAGAAGTCAATTGGGATGATCCAGACGCTGTTAAAACTGGTATAACCCAATCTCCAAGCTCAACTTTATGCTCAGCGACGGTTTCATGGTTAAATCCAGGTGGTACCACTCTTCAACTTTGTCAAACGGAGGATGGGCGTGTGCTGTCGGGTCGTGTAGGAGCATCCCGCCCACGCGTTAATGTACAACCCTACAACAGTCTTTATGTAGTTGACGATGAGCCTGATACAACCTGGTATGATAGCGGTATCGTGATCATGGGGGCTGAAGAATCCAAGGCTTTAGGAGAAGGCACATTAACAACCACATTAGACGATGATGAGACCATTGAACCTGAAGATGTCGGTAAAAACATGTGGTATTACAGTTTTGACCTGCGCTTCCCGGAATTTGTCTTGCAGGGTGGTATGCTCAATCAACCCGCCAAAGATCCATTAACTGGTGAATTCTTCGAATTATTAGAGGATGATTTTCTCAATCCCTTCTACGAAACGGAGATCTCTCGTAGATTCTCTCACATGAGCCAACCAATTCACCAAATGGGACCTGCTGGCTTATCATCTGCATTGATCGTCAAACAGGGTATTATCAACCAGGGTGGACCTGCTGATATCTTCCTGCGACTAACAAAAGCAGATATGACTCTCGCCTTTACTTGTGATGCCAACAATGATGGTGTAGCTGAAGAACAATGTCTGCCGGAAGGTTATAACCCATATGCCTATGAGACTATGGAATGTTTGAATCTGGATGGCACCAGCGGATGGGTATACCTACCAGAAGATGAAGATGAAACACGAGAAGGTGTGGTTGATGAAAACCCACGTTATGTGGAAGGTTTATGCATCAGCGACATGATCAATGTCTCCGGTACCAGCATTGTTTCCTGTGATGGTGTCACCGGTGATTGCGCTGATCAATTCCCATGGGATGGCGTTGTCGATGGAACTTTCCCGAAAGTAACCGAGTGGGCTCAAAGTGGACCCAATTATGGTGACACAATTGATGAAACGAACATAGGCACATTAGACGATCAATCCTGGGAAAACCCCTACGATGTGGCTAAAGGTCACCGCGGCTATATTGATGGTGACATTATCATGATGATGTACGCCTGGTCACCGAACTGGCAGGCCAACGCCGTTGGCAACGATCATTATAACCTGTATGCCCGACGCTCTTTCGATGGTGGACAAACCTGGACGACATTACCACAAGAGTTTGTGGATTCAGTTACATTGCCAGAGGGAGTTACAGTCGTTGCAGATGGCACTGAAACCTGTGAAAATTACAAAAATGGTACAACAATTACAACAATTTGTACGCCATACGGTGAAGGAGAATTTGAACAGGCACGTAACCTCTCACAATTAATTGGCAACAAGATTACCATTCTCGATCCGCGCTACACTCCCACCGGTGGTCTCAAGATGCTACCGATCACGGACCTGAAGGAAGTTGGATTTCTCGGATACGATGATGATCTGCGTGACCCATCCAAATTCTTCATTGTTTATGAAACTGGTGACAATACCACAGTAGCGGAAGGAGAAGCAGTGCCATTGGATCTGTTCTACAGCCGGGCAACCAACTTTGGTGATGATTACTTCCTGATCGATTATTTGAATTCAGGAACAGGAGAGGTCACTCAAGGTTTTGATTGGCTTGAACATGATCAAGACAACCTTTCTGGTGAGGCTGCCAATACCGCGAATAATGGTGGTACTTACTATTATGTAATCTGGAACCAGTGGATGGAAGACGAGTTTGAGAATGTCTCCAACAGCGATGCTATCTTCCGCAGAGTTATGTTTAATACTGATGACTATGTACCTCCACCTACAGGTGAAGCTGACTACATGCCAATTGCCACAATTTTAGCCAGTACTCAGGAAGTCTTTACCATCGAAGGCGATGAGGTCATTTCACTGTACGTCTCTGCACGAGATCTGGATAGTATTGGTGATGATCCGCAAATTGTAGAGTACGAGTGGCTCATCAACGACCAACCATTGCTTTACACAGATGGTGAAACCGATTGTTACAAAGATGCGAAATGTAAAGCTCCCGCAAAAGTCTTAGCAGAAATGTGGGATGGCGCTGGCTGGTCTGGAAAAGATGGTACCTATCGCACCGGCTGGTTTGAGTTCTCCGTCCGAGCGAAGGATAATGAAGGTCATTGGACCAAGGTTATCAAGACACAGAAATACATTGCTTACAGTAACCTGGACACGATTCCCAGAATCTTCATTCCTTTGATCAACAAGTAAACATACCAATTTCACTGTCCCATGATGAGTGGCGCCTGCTTGAACCTGATCGGGCAGGCGCCCAGGGAAATCCAATATGAAAACAAAAACAAAACTTCCCATTTTAATCATTTTGACCCTGAGCCTGTTATTGACAGCTGTTCTACCTGGCCGTTTGCCTGGCATCCAGTATGTCTCTGCAGAGCTGGGTACGATTCTGTCCACGTTTCCAATGTGGTACTTTCCGGTCAGCGCATTTTATCCCGATTTTGAGAAAGGCACCGATCTGGGGATTGCAGTCAGTAATGCCGGGGATTTCAATGGCGATGGGATTGATGATATCATCTTTGGGGCACAGAAATACAGTGATGAAGTCTACCGTGAAGGAGCAGTTTTTGCCTTTGCTGGAACCAATTCTTCAGAAGGAATTACAAATATTCCCTACTGGAAGATGGGCGGTGGACAGCAGGGTTCATTGTTTGGCTGTGAAGTCGCATCGCTGGGTGACGTAAACAAAAATGGCAAGGATGATATTGCTGTGGGCGCCTGTGAGTATTCCGATATCATAGATGAGGTAACTTATCCGAAAGTCGGCGCGGTCTTTGTTTTTCAAGGTGATTTAGATTCCTTAAAAACCAGCCCGGATTGGGAACTCATCGGAGATCAGGAGGAAGCCAGATTGGGATCCGCCCTCAGTGGGGGTGACTTCAATGGAGACGGATACGGAGACCTGTTAGTAGGCGCTCCCTTGTATGATGATCTGCCATTTAACAATAATGGTAAGGTTTTCCTTTTCTCAGGTTCTGCTGATGGTCTTCTCGATACATCAGCCTGGAGTGTCAGTGGGTACGCCAATTCCGCTATTTTTGGTAGCGCAGTAGCCAGTGCAGGTGATGTGAATGGCGATGGTGATCTGGATATCATCATTGGCGCTCCGCAACCTGGTTCCAGTATGGATCCAAAAGAAGGACATGCCTACGTTTACTACAATCAGGGTGGTGGTGTGTTTGGCGCGGCGGCTGATTGGATTATGACTGATAATATGGAGATGGGGAAATTTGGTGCCACAGTCGCCGGTGTGGGGGATGTCAATGGCGATACCTTCGATGATGTCCTGATTGGTGCACCCGGTGCAATGAACGATGATGAAACAGTGGTTGGTTGTGCTTATTTGTATGCCGGTTCATCCTCTGGTCTGGAATTAACACCTCTCTGGCAGCAATGCGGTGATCAACAATATGGTCAATATGGTTACACTGTAGCAGCTGCTGGTGATATTAACCAGGATGGATATGCTGATATTCTGGTAAGTATGCCGTATTACTCTGTCAGCAACGAAATGCAGGGGGCTGTCTTCCTGTATTTTGGCTCTGCGTTGGGTATTCGTACAGATTATTTTGAGAAGACCACCGGCAATAAAGCTGAAACAGAATTTGGTTTTTCTGTCAGCAGCGCAGGTGATGTCAATTCAGATGGACGGCTGGATGTGATTGTGGGTGCTCCATCCTTTAAAGTGAATAACGAACGTTATGGTCGCACCATGTTGTATTATGCTGGATTGGCTGGTATTCCCGATCCAGATTTTGCCAGGATATTTTTACCCATCATTCTGGATGGTAATTAACTCAATTATTGAAAAGAGAGACGACGATGAGTCTGGAATTTATCAAACCACTGCGAGAAAGGTTGCTACACAGAGAACCAACAGCTCAGGAAGCACCGAGCCGTGATTCTCATGTGCGCAACAACCTGATCCTGCATCTTCATCCCAGCCGGGTACCAGCGCAAGCTTTGCGCTTTTCCTATACCTGGGGGCTGGGCGGGATCTCTGTCGTGCTGGTGGTATTACTGGGATTGACCGGTCTGTTGTTGATGTTTCGCTATGACCCGCGCGTGGAATATGCGTATGTCAGTATTCAACAACTCGAGACCGAGGTGATGTTTGGTTCGTTTGTACGGGCGGTGCACCACTGGTCAGCTAATTTTCTGGTAATTGCCACCTTTTTACACCTGGTGCGGGTCTTCCTGACCGGGTCATATAAACAGGGAAGAAGCGTAAACTGGATCATCGGTTTGGTCCTGTTTGTGATTGTTTTGGCAGGGAATTTCACCGGCTATCTACTGCCGTGGGATCAACTCTCCTATTGGGCGATCACAGTCAGCACCAGCTTGATGGCTTACATTCCACTGCTCGGGACAGCAGTGCGCAACTTCTTCCTTGGCGGTCCTCAGGTTGGTCAGGCAGCCTTGAGTAATTTTTACGCATTGCATGTGGTCTTTATGCCAACTTTGTTACTGGGCTTTCTGGCATACCACCTGTGGAAGGTGCGCAAAAACGGTGGGATTTCGCAACCATTACTCAAAGATGACAAGAAGCCGGAGTTCAAAGCTACCAATCCGCACCTGGTGAATATTGAAATGGCTGCCGGGATGGTGGTGCTGGTGGTGGTTGGGTTATACGCCATGTTCAACCCGGCGCCGCTGGGATCGATCGCCAACCCGATGATGCCACCCAACCCTGCCAAAGCCGCCTGGTATTTCATGGGTTTGCAGGAGATGCTGTTGCATATGCACCCATTGGCTGTTATGTGTATTCTAGCGCTGGTGGTGGTAGCTTTGGCAATCACCCCCTGGGTCGATCGGGATTTCCGCGATATCGGCATTTACTTCCGCTCGGCCATTGGCAGACGGGCAGCCGTGTTTGGATCGCTGCTGGCGGTGTACCTGGTGCCACTGGCGGTTATTCTGGATGAATTCTGGTATGACGTGCCGGGATGGTTGCCTGATGTGCATACGAACATCACGGTGGGCGTCATTCCCTTCCTGATCACAATCACCGTATTTGTGGGCATCTATTTCCTTTTGAAAAGCGGTTTGTTATTCAAAAATGAAAAGACCAACCACAGCGAAGCCATCCTGGGTGTTTTCGCCTTCATGATGACCGGGTTAATTGTTTTAACAATTGTTGGCATATACTTCCGCGGCCAGAATATGGCGCTGGTATTGCCGTTTTAATCATCTGGGAGCAGTGACATGAAAAAATTAACAAATGAAAATCCTGAAAAGGATGGGTCAAGCGTATCAAAAAATGTCAGTCGGCGGGATTTTCTGAGCATCAGCCTCAAAGCCCTGGGCGGGCTGGCCGCCATTGAACTGGGTGCCGCCGGGATCCTATTCCTGCGATCGCGCAGTATCGGTGGTGAATTTGGCGGGGTGATGACCGTTGGCAAGATTGAAGAATTCGTACCCGGCTCGGTAATCGAGGTGGAGGATGGAAACTTCTACCTGATCTGCACCGAGGATAGTGGATTTCTGGCAGTCTACCGGCGTTGCCCGCATCTGGGTTGCACGGTCAATTGGATGGAAAATGAACAAAAATTCCTGTGCCCTTGTCATTCAGCTACCTTTAACAAAACCGGTGATTTTAACAATAAATTGGTGGCGCGCGCCTTGGATTACTTCCCGGTGATCTTTGAGAAGGGCATGGTGAAAGTGGATACCACAGCCCCCATCGTGCGGGAGGAGCATCTCCCGGAACATGTCAGTTACCCTGGGTAGGCGGGGAAGAAGGAGATACGGATGGACAAAACAAAAATTATCAGCCTGGCAGCTCTACTTGTTATGGTAATTGCCTTGCCTGTGTATGGGTTTATGGAAAAAGGTCGAATGGAACAGGCGAAAGTTGCGCTGGATGATCAATACATGATGGATGGCATTGAAATCTACGTGCAGAACTGTGCTGGTTGTCATGGCAATGCCGGCGAGGGCGTGGGCATGGTACCGGGTCTCAACCGCGAAGCTTTGATCGAAGCGCGCTCGGATCTGCTCTTTAAATCCATTGCCCGGGCGACGCATGGCAAAGCGATGGCATCCTGGCATATCGATGAGGGTGGTGTCCTGAGTGATTACCAGCTGAATGAAGTCGTTACCATGATCCAGAAAGCAGATTGGTTGGTGGTGGCACAGGTGGCAGCGGTCAGAGGACCCAGTCAGCCTTTTGTTGCAGAAGGAGAAGGTGGGGTGACTTACATGAATGTGGAAGATCTGGAAGATCCACATCATTGTGCTAACTGCCACGAAGAACCGGAGATGCATGCTGACCAATTCGGTATTAATTGTGCTCGCTGCCACAGTGCCACCGCCTGGGTACCTGCTGTCATGACCAGTCACACTTTTTTACTGGATCATGGTGGTGAGGGCGAAGTGTCTTGCCAGACCTGCCACCCGGTTAAATATGGTGTCTATGATTGCTACGCCTGCCATGATAATCATCAATATGAAGAGATGAAGGAAGTGCATCTGGTGGAAGAAATCAGTGAGTTTGATACCTGTGCGACCTGTCATCCCACCGGTGTGGAGGGCGAAGCAGGAAAATTGATTGAAGAGAATCCTGGCTTGAAACATCCACTCAGTCTGGAAGAAAAAGCCAGCCTATTGAATGATGCCAGTTTATTGAGCAGTGATCCATCATCTGTGGAGGTGATGAATCCTTGAAATTAATTTTTGCGCTGATTGTTTCAAAATGCCTGGGGAGGCAGCACAGGAAGGAGGACTATGCTTAAGCGATTGTGGTTCCGACAGAACCGGTGGGTGCGCGCTATTATCATTTTTTGTTTCGTTTTAGCCACCAGTGGCGCTTATTATGTAAAATCTTACGCATCCTACCTGCTCAGCCCGGGCGAATTATCCAATATGGAAACTGAAAATGTGATGTTAGGGGGAGTCAAATCACATGCTGAATTGGAACGACAATGTTCGCACTGCCACGCGCCGATTCACTGTGTGACCGACTCACGCTGCCAGGATTGTCATTTTGAGATCGAACAGGACCGCCTCGATGTTAACACCATTCATGGACGATTACCGGGGGTTTCGAAATGCCAGACCTGCCACCCGGAGCATCAGGGGCAGGAAGCGGATCTGACTGTGTTTGCTTTTCCGAATATCGATCATTATGCCATGACCGGATTTTCGATTGAAGCGCATGTGACCAACAAGGATGGTAGACAATTCACCTGTACCACCTGCCATACGAAAGTACGCGACATCATTGAAACGATTGATTGTGTGCAATGCCATTCAGAAGATAATCATGATGAACTGGCTGCGCATATTGAGGAGTACGGGATCAGTTGCTTTGAATGCCATGATGGTCAGGATAGGATGACCACCGGGTTTGATCATGAACCATTTTTCTCATTGCAAGCCGGGCATTCAGAGTTGGCCTGTGCGGATTGTCATGCGGAGAAAAAGTATGTAGGCATTGGGACAGGTTGCGCAGGTTGTCATGAAGAACCTGAATTGCACGCCGGTGTTTTCGGAACGACCTGTGAGTATTGTCACACGGCGGAAGCCTGGTCACCCGCAGTTCTCACTCAGCATAAATTTGAACTCAAACATGGGAATGAAGAAATCACCACCTGCGAAACCTGTCATGCTGGCAACTACACCGAATATCCGTGTGGCACCTGCCATAATGAAGGCGAAATGGTCAGTGTTCATTTTCAGCAGGGTATTCATGAGGTGCGGAATTGTATTTCCTGTCATCCGACAGGGCGTGGAAAGGCATCCATGCCGGGGCAGGGAACTGAAGGAGCTGGTCAATTGGGACAAGGGACACCAAATATGCAACCCACGCTACCCGCTCCCATTATTATTCAACAACCTACGGAACGTCCGGTTCAACAACAGAACCAGGGTCCGAATCAGACAAACCCATGATCAGGTCTTAACGGGACAATGAGTCCGGAAAGGATGGGTATTTATGAAACAAGGAATAAAAATACTGTTAGCGCTTAATGCAATCATGTTTCTGGTAATGGCGGGATTACTGATTCTGGCAGAGACGTATCCATTTCATCCAGGTAATCCGCTCTTTACTCTGCAGAGTACGGCGGAAAGCAGCCGGGTGAAACTGGCGAAAGACCCGGAAAAGCGGGTTGAACTGAGTTTTGAACTGGTGGAACGGCGGTTGGCTGATCTGGCTATGGTCGATAACCCCAAAAGAATTCAACCAGCGGTTGAAGCCTTTGATCAGGTTCTAACACAAGCGATCACCAGCATTCAATCTGTTGGAGAGCAGGAAGCTGTGGCCTATTATCAGGAAGTGCAGACTTTGCTCTTACGGGTTGATCTGGTTTTGGGATCGATGGAAGAAAAAATTGAAGATCAATATCTGGCTGCCCTGCATGAAAAAGTAGCCTTATTACAATACGCCACAACACCATCAGAGATTCAAAAATTGGCTATGGAAAATACAATCCCTTCCATCATTACGCCCAAAGCAGTACCATTTCTCAGTCAGGATGTAGATCATATCGATTTCACACTCACCGATGCGCATGAGAACCTTGAATGTGAGCAGTGCCATGCTAACGGTGTCTACGTGGATACTGCCACAGAATGTTCCAGATGCCACATTCGCGAGGAAGTGATTGCGTTATTATCGGAAGCGGATGATTATGAGATCAAGCGCAGCGAAAGGATTTATCCATTCCATTTTAAAGGAGAGTGTTCAGATTGCCACGAACCGATCACCTGGGATCCGAAAGAGTTTGATCATCGTGGTGTCTATGATTGCATCTCCTGCCATTATGATGATTATCCACAGGATGAGGAGACCATTGCGCTTGAACCGATCAATTTTATTGGTTTGACAGCATCAAAGGTCAATACGACGGTGGATCCACATTATCCGGGCGACTGTATCAACTGTCATACGGATACTGAAGATTGGGCTGAATACCTTTACGATCATCAAATGGAGACTTGCGAGAGTTGCCATGGTAGCCGGGGTTTTATTGAAGAAATGAATAGCAAGATTGATGAATGTACCCGTGAACAAAATTGTGAAAGCTGTCATCTGTACGAAAAACATCCTTCTTATTACGAAGATGTTACCTGTATGACTTGCCATCAGGATGTAGATGAATGGCTGCCAGCCAATGTGAAACATGAAGAATTGTTAAACTGTGTTAGTTGTCATGAGCAGGATAAACCCGAAGAAGATCATTACAAGAGTAATTGTAGTACCTGTCATATCACCGGAAATTGGACGACATTGGCTTTGGATCATACCACAAAAGCTGATTGTAAATCCTGCCACACGCAACCAGATAACCACAGAGCTGGTGAATTTGTGGGTCAATGTGTATCCTGTCATTCTACGAAAAGGTGGAAACCAACCACTTTTAACCACACATTAGGCAATTGCAGCACCTGCCATGTCAGCCCGGTCAGTCACTACCCGGCAAATTGCAGTGCCTGCCATGTTTCTAACTCATGGTTATTAGTCAATATCAATCACTCCACATTGACTCTCTGCACAAGTTGTCATAATACGCCAGCCAATCACTATCCTGGATTATGCCAGAATTGCCATAATACCAAGAATTGGCGGGAAATCAGTTACAACCATAGCGGTGCGACGGATTGTGCTGCCTGTCATATAACGCCTATTGGACATGATCCGGGTCCCTGTAATGCGTGTCACAAAAACACTACTACCTGGAGTGCCAGTTATGATCATTCGTTGAGTTACACCTGCAGCACCTGTCATCCAAAACCAAGTGGTCACTGGACGGGTGAATGTTCCAATTGTCACTTCACAGACTCCTGGTCAAATATTTCTTTTGATCATACAGGATTTACACTATGTAGTTCCTGTCACTTGCGACCAGTAGGTCATCCGCGTGGACAATGTTCTAATTGCCATACAACGGATACCTGGTATGTTGCACCAACACCGACACCACTGCCTACCAACACACCACTGCCCACATTCACACCCACCAACACACTGGTTCCGACACCTACACCAACCAATACACCAGAACCGACATTCACACCGACCAATACACCAGAACCGACATTCACACCGACCAATACACCAGTGCCGACAGATACACCAGAACCGACATTCACACCGACCAATACACCAGTGCCGACAGATACACCAGAACCCTCACCAACCGCCACGGAAGAAATCGTTGAACCTTGAGTGTGGTTCATTTCTAGACCTGTTTCCATGCAAATAGGGGCAGGGTTAGGTGTACGGGCGGGTTCAGAACCCGCCCGTACGAAAAAAATTGAAAAGAAGTGGTTTTTAATCTAAAATTAATATATAATATTTGATAATTGAATAGGGACGGGGCTATTAGTGCAATCAAGGATGGAATGCATGAAAAGCGGAAAAATCATAATCGTAGCCCCTATCGTTTTACTGTTATTAATCGTAACCAATGTTGTAGTTTTAGCAGAATTACATCCTTATAGACCCGGAGATGCTTTATTTGGGCTGCAAAGCGCAGTGGAAAACACCCAATTAAAGCTGAAAAGTGATCCCCAAAAACAAATAGAATTTAGTTTTGAGCTTGTAGAGCGCCGCCTGGCTGATCTTGAAATAGTCGATCAGCAAGTGCAAGTACAACCAGCAGTGGATGCATTTGACCAGGCAATGACAACCGCTATCTTAAATATTCAATATCTCGACAGAGATTCTGCCTATATTTATTATCATAACATTAAGCCATTAATGAGGCGGATTGAGCAGGTGGTAACCAATCTTGAAATTAGATTTATGAATGCCCACTTAGCGTATTTAAAGAACAAGATTTCTGTATTAAAAAACACAATGTCCCCGGTTGAACTTGTCAAGCTGGTTTCCGAAAATTACCTTTCCAGTATTTTTTTCACCCATAATGATCCTAACCTTGCAGTTGAGTCCCTGGTGGTCAAACAAGAACCCTCGAAACAAAAATCGATGCACAGCGATGCACCAAACTGTATGGGTTGTCATCAGGATGGTGAATATATGGATTCAGCAAGCGAATGTTCAAATTGTCATATTCCGGAAGTGTATTTTGAATCTAGGTTAGGGACTGATTCTTACCGCCCGAAATATTTAGAACAGGATTATCCCTATCACTTTAGTGGGGATTGTATCGATTGCCACAGGACAAAATCCTGGAGAATTTATCAATTTGATCATCGCGAAGTGTACACCTGTCTGTGTTGCCATGTCGGGGATTATCCAACGGAAGACTTAGTTGAATCTTCTCCCCAGATCATATTGACCAGTTTGAGTACTTCAAATCGAAATACCATGGTTTCACCACATTATCCAGGAGACTGTGCCATCTGCCACACCGATACCACAGATTGGGGAGTGAATGGATATGATCATCATTTGGAAACTTGTGATGGATGCCATGGTCTGGTCGGTCAACTGACTGATTTGAGTGAAACGATTGAAGATTGCACCAGGGAAACGAATTGCAACGAATGTCATATCTATGAAGAGCATCCTTATGAATATGGTAATTTCTGCGCAAGATGTCATCAGGATGTGCTGGATTGGCGTAATGTGTCTTTAAATCATGCTGGTTTTAGCACTTGTATTGGTTGTCACAGCCAGGATATACCATCCGCCAATCATTTTTCAGGGGATTGTGTCCAATGCCATTCCACAAGTGCCTGGAGTGAAGTCTTGATGAATCATGGTCCGCAGGGAGATTGTATGTCCTGCCACCAGGCGCCAGTTGACCATGCCAGCCAGGGATTTACAGCGCAATGCAGCAATTGCCATAATACAACCACCTGGGACAATGCAGTCTTTAATCATACCCTGATCAACTGCAGCACCTGTCACTCCAGCCCTGATGATCATTATCCGGCTGCCTGTGTCAGTTGTCACTTTACCAAATCCTGGTCGCTTATTTCGGTCAATCACAGCACTTTGTTCACCTGTACAGATTGCCATACCGCTCCGGTTAATCATTATGTTGGTCTATGCTCGAATTGTCATAATACTTCTTCCTGGAGTGATGTGACCTTCAATCATACCGGGTATTCAAATTGCAGCAGCTGTCATACACCACCTCCAGGACATTATCCGGGGGAGTGTTCCAATTGCCACACAACCTCTTCATGGAGCAATGTAACTTTTGATCACACCGGATATACAGACTGCACCAACTGCCATACAGCACCCAACGGTCATTATCCAGGCGAGTGTACGCTCTGTCACAACACATCCTCCTGGAGTGATGTGACTTTCAATCACAGCGGGTATACGAACTGTAGCACCTGTCACAATCCGCCACCAGGGCATTATCCGGGTGAGTGTTCCTTATGCCACACCACCACCAACTGGAGTGATGTTGACTTCGATCATAGCGGTTACACTAACTGCAGCAGTTGCCACAATCCACCAGTGGGTCATTACCCGGGTGAATGTTCCTTATGCCACACCTCAACCACATGGAGTGATGTAGATTTCGATCACACCGGCTACACCAATTGCAGTTCATGTCACACACGTCCACCCAAGCATCCGGGTGCTCAGTGTTCGCAGTGCCATACGACGGACACGTGGGATATCCCATGATATCGTAGGGGCGTTCGGCCGAACGCCCCTACGATTGGAACGTCCCTACATGTGCATGGAATATGGATAATTTCGTAGGGGCGGGTTCGGAATCCGCTCCAACGGTTGAATTGCAAATTACGAACTGGTTTTGACGATGGAATGTCCACAAAGGTGCGGGGCGACCACAAGGGTACGGGGCGACCACAAAGGTGCGGGGCGACCACAAGGGTACGGGGCGACCACAAAGGTGCGGGGCGACCACAAAGGTGCGGGGCGACCACAAGGGTACGGGGCGACCACAAGGGTACGGGGCGACCACAAGGGTACGCCCCTACGATTGGAACGCAGCCATGACGCGCTCTTTTACGATGGCGCGATCGACGATGGGTGCCGGGTAATGTTTGCCGATGACACATCCGGATTGTTGTTGCACATCCTGAGGCATGGTCCAGGGTTCGTGGATGTATGGCTGAGGTACATGGGATAATTCCGGAATCCATTGGTGGATGAAATCCCCACGAGAATCAAATTTTCTGGATTGCAGGATGGGATTGAAGATACGGAAGTAAGGGGCTGCATCGGTTCCCACGCCGGCTGTCCATTGCCAGCCACCGTTATTGGCAGCCGGGTCGCCATCTACTAGCTTTTGCATAAAGTAGCGTTCACCCAACTGCCAGTTGTGTAACAGATCCTTGGTGAGGAAAGATGCAACGATCATGCGGCCACGGTTATGCATCCAACCGGTATCGTTGAGCTGGCGCATACAGGCATCCACAACGGGATATCCGGTTAGCCCATTTTGCCAGGCATTTAGTTCATCTGATTCATAGCGCCAGGGGATGTTGCGCCGATGGGGGTAAAAGGCTTCTTGCAGGACATTCGGAAAATGATAAAGAATACTGATGTAGAATTCACGCCAGATGAGTTCATTGATCCAGATTTCCACGTCTTTTTTTTCTTCAGCCAGGTTTACACTTTCCAGCGCTTTCAAGGCAGCCTGATAAGCAGTGCGGATGGAGAGCAGACCAAAGCGCAGATAAGGGGAGAGAATCGAGGTGCCAGGTTGATCGAGCAGGTTGCGTCCCTGGCTATATTCAAAGATGGGCCCCTGGAGAAAAGTCTCCAGTCTGTGGTGTGCTTCGGTGGTGTTGGCTGGAAAATAGGCAGAAGCAATTGTCTCAGGAAGGGAAATGCCCTGTAATGTTTGGCCGGGGGATGGTAGATTCTTCGGAACTGGATAGATTGTGACGTTTTTCTGAAGGGCTTTCCAGGTTTTACTGAAAGGGGTAAAGACGGTGTAGGGTGTTCCATTGGCTTTCAAAACCTGTTGTGGATGGTGGATGACCAAACCCAGAATTAATTTCAGTGGCAAGGTATTCTGGATTTGGCTATCACGCCTGATGGCATAAGGACTGTAATCTTCTTCCGCAAAGATGGCATCCACAGGAATTTCCCGCATGATCCACTGTAACACCTGCAATGGATCACCCTGTCGAATCAGTAATCGATTCCCGAGCTGGTGCAGCGCATCATCCAGGTTTTGGAGTGCCTGGAAAAGGAAAGCCTGCCGGCGGGTGGATGGCTCCTGCAGCAATTTGGGATCCAGAATGAAGAGGGGAATCACCGGCAATCCGGTTTGTAAGGCAGCCTGTAAAGCCGGGTTATCCTCCAGTCGAATATCTCGGCGAATCCACCAGATGACTGATTTCATATTTTTATTTTAGCATTCAATTGGTATCTTTGATGTCAGTTAAAACCTTCAAGGGGGCTGAAATCACTGTTTGAAAAGCCTGTATAATCTAACTATGGTTCTGGAGGGTAACATGAAACGATTGGCAGTATTAACCGGCGGGGGAGATGCTCCGGGATTGAATGCAGTTATCCGGGCAGTGGTGAAAACAGCAGAAAATGAATATAGTTGTCAAGTGTTAGGTGTACGCAATGGCTTTGATGGTTTCATTCAGGATGGTGGCATATTCCCATTGGATTCAAAAGGTGTGCGTGGTATTCTTCCAAGAGGGGGGACGATTTTAGGCGCTGCCAATCGTGGCAATCCGTTTGCTTTGAAAGTGGTTGATCCGGATGGAAATGTGAGCTATGAGGATACATCACAAAGGGTGTATGAACGGATTCATAGTTTGGAATTGGATGCCCTGGTTGTGGTAGGCGGGGATGGCACTTTACATATTGCTCAGGAATTACATGAGATCGGAGTACCGGTGGTGGGGGTTCCGAAAACGATCGACAATGATATCGGTGGAACAGACTTTTCCTTTGGGTTTGATACGGCAGTAGCTACAGCCACCGAAGCAATCGATAAACTGCACACCACAGCTGAATCTCATCACCGGGTTATGGTGCTGGAATTGATGGGACGCGATGCCGGATTCATCACCTTGTATGCCGGTATTGCTGGGGGAGCGGACGTGATTCTAATTCCGGAGATTCCTTTTCGATATGAAGCGATTTGCAAAAAAGTCAATCAGCGTGTCAGCCGTGGTTCATTTTTCAGCATTATTGCCGTTTCGGAAGGAGCTTCCGTCCAGGGACAGGAGCAGGTCTTCTTAAGCGAAGGTGATGGTATCCACCAGGCCAGATTGGGTGGTATCAGTAATCAGGTGGCTGAGTATATTGCCAGGGTGTGTGATGTGGAAACTCGTGTGACCATCCTGGGTCATTTACAAAGAGGTGGCAGTCCGACTCCGTTTGACCGCTGGCTGGCAACCCGCCTGGCAGCAGAGGCGGTTCGAGCGGTGGGACGCGGTGAGTTGGGTTATATGTCTGCGCTGCAGGGAAATAAAGTCGTGACGATTCCATTAACCGAAGCACTGGCAACGCCTAAACGCGTAAATGTTATGGGTGATACGGTATTGACTGCCCGAAGCCTGGGCATTTCTCTGGGGGATTGAATTTGATTTATTCGTGACGTAAGGCTTCTACTGGCTGTAGATTGGCAGCCCGGTTAGCAGGATAGATACCAAAGAACAATCCCACGGCGGTAGAGAAAATGGTCGCTAACAGAATCGCATCCAGTCCCACCATCGGAATCAATTCGGTATTGTTTGCTGCTGCAATTAACCCAACAACATAAGCAATAGACCAGCCCAGGCCAATCCCAAGGATGCCACCAAACATACTCAACAATGAGGATTCCGTCAGGAACTGAATTAGAATGTCTCGTTTACGGGCGCCGATAGCTTTCCGCAAACCAATTTCCCGTGTTCGCTCGGTAACCGACACCAGCATGATATTCATAATACCGATGCCACCTACCAGGAGCGAAATGGCTGCAATCCCACCCAGAAAAATGGTTAAGACTGAGGTTATACTCTGAGCTGTGGCTACAAAATCCTGCTGGGAAAAGATCTGAAAATCATCAGCACCCAGTTCTGTGCGATGACGTGCGCGCAGGATCTGAGAAATTTCTTCGGAAGCCTGATTGACCAAATCTGCACTGACAGCTTGAACAAGGATGAAATCCACACGATCACCGGATCGCCGGATCAAACGGGATTGAGCGGTTGAGAAAGGGATTGCAACGATATTGTCTTCACTTCCAAAGGCTCCACCACCGCGTGGGGTTAGAACACCAATGACGCGGAAGGGTTGTCCTTCAATACGGAGAGTCTCACCAATCAAACCGTCACGATGTCCGTACAGTTTATCTGCGACTTCCACACCGATGACGGCCACAGAGCTACGCCCAAGGATGTTTTCCTCACTGATAAAATCGCCTTCGAGTAAAGAGTAATTTCTCACTTCTAAATATTCCGGGGTGACCCCATTAATGCTTGAACTGATACTTTCTCCACCAAAGGTTACCAATAAATTGGAACTGATATACGGTGCCACCAGCGCAACGGAGGGTGCCTGAAAGGGATCTGCGATAGCTTCTGCATCTCCACGGGTTAAGGGCTGTGGATTACGTACATTATCATTGCCACCACGAAATACAAAGAGTAGATTGGAACCCAACCCACTGATGGATCCGGTAATGGTGTTTTGGGCACCGCTGCCGATAGCCAGCATGGCGATCACGGCAGCTACACCGATGACGATTCCCAAAATAGTTAACCCGGAACGCATCTTGTTGGCGTTCAGAGATTCAATTGCTTCGATGATTGCCTGTCCGATGTTCATGCAGGTACCTCCTCACCGACAACCTTGCCATCACTCAGATTAATAATTCGTTGGGTCTGCATGGCGATATTAGGATCATGGGTAACGATGATGATCGTTGTCTTGCGGGTTTTATTGAGACTCAGGATCAAATCCATAATCTCCTTGCCTGATTTGGAATCCAGGTTGCCGGTAGGTTCATCTGCCATGATGATAGCAGGATCATTGATCAGTGCACGGGCGATAGCTACCCGTTGTTGTTGACCACCAGACAGCTCGGTGGGTCTGTGAGTAACACGATCTCCCAGTCCAACCGCGGTGAGGGCTTCAATTGCCTTTTGCTTGCGACCATTGGTGATACCACCATATCGTAGCGGTAATTCCACATTTGCCAGCGCCGTCTGACGCGATAACAAATTAAAACTTTGAAAAACGAACCCCACCAGGTGATTACGGGCAGCGGCTAATTGATCATCGTTCATCTGTGAGACCTGGACACCATCCAGAATGTAATCACCTTCTGTGGGGCGATCCAGACATCCCAAAAGGTTCATCAATGTTGATTTTCCTGAACCGGAAGGCCCCATGATGGATACAATCGACCCGCGTTCAATGTTAAGGTCGACACCATCCAGAGCGCGTACCTCGATTTCACCCATCCTGTAAATCTTTTTTAAATTGCGGGTTTCAATTACCCAGTCATTCATATTAACCTCTAGAATCCGCCACCAAAAGGCCCACCCTGCGGCTGAGATGGAAATTCAGTGGGCGGATTGAGAACAATTACATCACCTTCTTTGATTTCACCTTCCAATATTTCACTTTGCAGGTCCGATGTTGATCCAATGGTTATATCGACCGGGTTGGGAGTCAAATCTCCAGGGTTGAGAACATAAACAACGCGTTGCCCATCTCTGAGCCGTACTGCACGGTTGGGGATAATCAGGACATCTTCGATTTCACTGACAACAATATTGACCGCTGCTGTCATGCCGGGACGAACGAATTCATCGGGATTGGTTAGCTCAAGGGTAACAGTGAAATTGACAATACCGGCTGTGATATTAGCTACCTGAGCAACCTGTGTGATTATCCCTTCATATTCTTTGTCATTGATCGCATCGAAGCTGATACGGGCTGGCATTCCAATTTTTAACCGATTAATATCAATTTCCGGAATTTCAACATCCACCAAAAGTCGAGATAAGTCATCGATACGGAAAGAAACAGATCCCGGTGCAATTTGGTCACCGGTTTTCGAGCGAACCTCAGTCACAGTGCCATCAAATGGAGCGCGTAAATTGATCAGATCAATCGTTGCTTCGATGGCAGCGATGCGTGCTTCTGCAGCGGCAATGTCATCTGGGTCAGGTCCGTCTTTGAGACGTTCCCACTCGCGCAGCGCTTCATTATATTGAGCCTGAGCCAGAGCGAGATTTCCATCAGCAATTTCTATTTCTGATTCATCCGGCAAACCCTGAGCATAACGCCAGTTTGCTTTTGCTCGATCTGCCAGTGTTTTTGCAGCAGCCCATTCAGCAAAAGCAGCTGCTCGCATGGGGTCATCTTCCGGGAGATGATCGACATTATCGTAGCGTTTTTCCCATTCTTTGGCATTGTTTTCTGCCACAATATAATTGGCGTAAGCTTCATCGATGGTGTTTTGTGAAGCACGTTGATACTCTTTTGATTCTCGACGTGTTTCTGCTGTATCGAGCGCATCCGCTGCGTTAGCCAGGTTTGCCTGGGCCTGGGCCTGTGCTAAGGTGGAATTTAAAAGTGTATCCAGATTCCGTTTGGCAGTCACCAGGTCGGCTTCTGCCAGAATAATGTTTTGAGAAAGGGAAGATTTTTTTAAAGATGCAAGAATTGAATCTGCAGTAACTTCTTCACCCAATTCATAATGAATGGTATCAATCTGACCTGAAGTCTGCCAGCTGACCAACGCAGTTTGATTGGCACGCACTGTACCCGTAGCACCAACAATGGCGGTCAGGTTTCCTCGTGAAACAGTGACGGTTTGGTAAGTAGATGCCATATTTTTGGCTGCATTATCTTGCGAAAATTGCACCCCAAAATAAATACCAGTTCCGATGATGGCGAGAATTAAAATGATGATGATCGTTTTCTTCATACTTTCCTTCCTGAACAAGTAAAAAAAATCCTAACTATCATTAAAGAAAATGATTGTGGATATTTGGTTTATATCATGGTTATTAAGGAATGCTTTTGATCCCTATTTTTTTAATATCGATATACGTTCTAAAGGAATCAAATTTTTTCCTTGTTTATTGTAATCCTATTTTAAAAGTGCAACTGTTAGAAATTTATTAATAACGTTTGGCAGTGAACATCCATGTTAAAATTGTTGCATTAAGCATACCATTCGTGTTGATAGGATGCTTGAAATTGTATAATGATTGTATAAAGTATGTGGAGAAATGTAAAAGTCATTGGAAGGAATATTTTTTGGAGCTTGTTACTGATACTTATAATCAGCAACAGTGGTATTCCTTCGCTAAAAATCAGTGAAAAAGTGCGGGTGGAAACCCGTTGGATGGAGTTTGATTATGTTTCCTGGACTTTGGAGACGTTATGGAGAAAAGCTGCGCAGATTTCATTGGGTACGCACCTGTATGTAAGTGAAGAACAGCAGTCTGCCATCACGCTGAATTATTTTGATCTGATCAATGAACAAAGCCAGTTACGGGACATGATCAATAATATTTACGCTGATCCAACGATTCAGAATCCACAGATTCAGGCGGAACCCTATCTGGATAGACAACGCCAGGTACAGGAAGAATTGCTCCACGTTGGCTACCTGTATGAAGCCATATTACAGCACCAGGTATCTTTCGTGGTAGGTGACAAAAGCCTGGGATTCATTCGCCAACCGGTTCCACCTGTTCAATACCATACCACTTCCATGCCGTATGCATTGATTGTGTCTCCCCGGGAAATCATCCGCCAGGACGCAGACATTTCTTTGTTACCAGATTTAACGCTGGATCAGATCGTTGTGCTGGAAAAGGCTGTAGAAGAAAAATTAAATGTATCAGCCCTTGTGGTTCCAATCGGTGGTGTTGGCGTTTATCCGACGATGGTCATGGAGACCAGCAGTTTGACCTGGTTATCAGAAGTGGTCTCGCATGAATGGATTCATAATTTTCTAACGTTACGTCCATTAGGAATGCTTTATGGGCAAACCCCTGAATTACGAATTATCAACGAAACAACCGCCTCGATTGCTGGTAAAGAGGTGGGGAGTGCTGTGATTGAATACTTTTATCCCGCATTCTTACCTCCTCCGGTTGCAGCGTCAACATCTGTGGCAGAGGCAATTGTTGAGGAACCCCAGAAACCTCCGGCCTTTGATTTTAGAGCAGAGATGCGTGAGACCAGAGTTACTGCAGACACCTTATTAGCAGAAGGTAAAATCGAAGAAGCAGAAGCCTATATGGAGGAGCGACGCATTATTTTTGTGGATAATGGGTACAATATCCGCCGTTTGAATCAGGCTTATTTTGCCTTTCATGGTGCCTATGCAGATCAACCTGGGGGAGCGGCAGGTGAGGACCCTGTGGGAGAAGCGGTAAGAAATCTGCGCGCACAAAGTGAATCACTGGCAGATTTTGTCCGAAAGATTGCCTGGGTTACTTCTTACGAGCGTCTGCAACAACTGGTTGATTAAATTTAATCTCAAATTGTGATGATTAAATTTACAAACTAAAAATCATCACCCAATCCATCACCTAACCCACCACCCATATCTGGATCGAGATCGTTTGCCAGGTCAGGCAGATCGCGTTCGATATCTTCTGGTGATTGACCTTTTTCCAAACGATCTACCACCTCATCAAATTCAGGCGGCATATCTTCTCCTAATTCACCGGACATCTTACGCATCATTTTACCAAGCGCGACAGGGTCATCTTCCAACCCTTCCAGGCTGGATGGATCAGAAAAGTCTTCCAATCGGCTATCTTCGGATTTGGCAATTCTGATTCTGCCAATTTTGCGTGTTACCTGCTGGCTGCCACAGTGTTTACAGACAACCGTTTTATTACCATATTCCGCATATGTCATGAATACATCAAAGCGGCGTTTACATTCCAAACAGCGATATTCGTAAAGTGGCATATGAGAAAGTCCTTTTTACTCCTGAAATTTTGCTGAAATTTTCCTCTAATTGGTTTTCACCTGATAAAAGTTTGATGAACAGCTTTTATCCATTATAATTTGTCTATTATAGATTTTTATTAATTTTTTTGGGTATATTTGATACTTTCAGATGAGATCTGAGAAATCAAACAATGAATGATGAGGTCCAATGAGCAATAATAACAATATAACTTTTGACTTACTCAAGCCCGAACCATTGCTGATTGTGCTTTCAGGACCTTCAGGGGTAGGCAAAGATGTAACATTACAGGCATTGAAGAAACGCAATATACCATTATATTTTGTCGTTACAGCTACCACAAGAGAAGCCAGACCGGAAGAAACACATGGCGTGGACTACTTTTTCTATAGCAAAGAAGAATTTCAAGCCATGATTGATGCAGATGAATTGCTGGAATACGCAATTGTATATGAGGATTACAAAGGAATCCCCAAAGAACAGGTGCGCAAAGCCATGCAAAGTGGACTGGATGTTATCCTGCGTGTGGATGTACAGGGCGCCGCAAAATTAAGAGAATTAAATCCGGATGCAGTCCTCATTTTTCTGTTACCCAGCAGTGTGGAAGAATGGCATGAGCGCCTTAATAATCGTCAGACGGAGACTGAAGAAAGCATGAAAATTCGTCTGAACAAAGTTAAATGGGAATTGGAATATCTGCCTATTTTTGATTATATGGTGGTCAATCGTCATAATTGTTTGGATGAAGCTGTGGATACAATTATTGATATCATCCATGCCGAACACCACCGCACCATTCCCAGAAAGATAACCTTATGAATGTAATGAAATACGAACAACCACCTGAGAACTTCTCCTCAGCACCTCCTCCACTTCAGCAATCAGTTCGCGTGGAAGTTGATAACCCGGCCTCTAAACCTCTGGTTACCTATGTTATTCTGGGTGTAACCGTAGTTGTTTTTCTGGCACAGTTACTGACACAGAATACCATGGGAATTGATTTGCCTGCTGCCTATCTGGCGAAGTATAACCAGTTGATCCTGTCAGGACAATTGTGGCGGTTGATCACTCCGGTGCTGGTGCACGGAAGTATCGCTCATATTGGCTTTAATATGTATGCACTGTTTATATTTGGCCGAAACCTTGAATACCAATATGGACATGGTCGATTCTTATTATTATATTTACTCAGTGGATTTGCCGGGAATGTAGTTTCCTTTGTATTAACGCCTAACCCTTCTTTAGGCGCTTCAACGGCTATTTTTGGTATGTTATCTGCACAGGGTGTTTTCATCTATCGCAATCGGCGGTTTTTTGGCAGTCGCGCTCGCTCCATCCTTTCTAATATCATTTTTATTCTGGGCATCAACCTTATTCTGGGACTGAACCCCATGATCGATAACTGGGGACATCTGGGTGGCTTGATTGGCGGTCTGGTTTTTGCCTGGACAGCCGGACCGTTGTGGGAAATGCGGGCTGAGCTACAGGGATTCCGACTGGTGGATCAACAGAAAAAGTGGCAGATTTTCATGGGGGCATTGATTGTTTTTATCGCGTTTGCAGCATTGGCTGCGGTGAAGTGGTTTTAGTAGCATTTCTCGTACTTCATGTAAAAATAAAACTTTCCAATAATCAATTGGACATTCTACGAGCCTTGTAATTATAGATATCCTGGTCTATTATAAATTTCTGAGGAGTCGTCTATGAAATTTTTCCTCTGGTGAAATTTTTGATTACATTCAGGTTTTTGGAAAATTAACAGGATCTAAATAGGTGGTTCAACTAATTTACGCGGGGTATTATGGAATTTCAAACACTCAGAAAAATGATCAATCCATTTCTCAAAAAGACAACTGAACCATTTGACACACCACAAACACGGCGCATGTTAATTTACACCACCATTGTCATATTCAGCGTGGAAACATTCATAATGGTGTTGTTAGAGTTGATTTTGGATATCCCTGAACCTGTTGTTTGGTTTATTGATGGACTAATTCTGGTGATCATTTTATTTCCCCTCAATTATTTTTTCATCATTCAACCCATTTTGGAACAAAATGAAGCTTACCAAAAAATGAATCAAGATTTATTAAAGTCCAATGAAATCCTGGAGAGGTTTTTTGAAATCAATGAATTTTTAATCGCTTTCTTTGATGCCAATTTCAATTTCATCCGAGTAAATAATTCTTATGCACATGCGGACCAACAGTCACCAGATTTTTATATTGGTAAAAATCATTTTGATTTATTTCCCAATGCAGAAAACCAATCTATCTTTGAAGAAGTTGTGAGATCAGGAAAATCATTTAGTGTGAATGAAAAACCATTTGAATATCCTGGCAACCCGGAACGGGGGATAAGTTATTGGGATTGGAGTTTGATTCCAGTAAAAAATCCAGATGATAAAGTTGAAGGTTTGATCATGGTTCTCAGCGATGTTACTGCACGAAAATCCGCACAACTGGATCTAGAAAAAAGCGAGCACCGATTTCGTGCACTATTCAATCAGACTTTTCAACATGTAGCTTTATTATCACCTGATGGAAAAGTGACATTGATCAACCAAACATCTATTGATTTTACCGGTGTTGATCCAGTAAGTATCAATGGAAAACCATTATGGGAATTGCCATGGTGGGTTCAGAATCTTGAGGTTTCTCAATCGATGCGGGATGCGATTCTGGATGCAGGAAATGGTAAAACAATTCGTTGTGTCCACCCGATCACTTCCAAAACTGGAGATATGGCAACCATGGATATCACCATTAAACCTTTATTGGATGAGTTTGAGAAACCGATTCTGTTAATCTTTGAAGCACGGGATATTACTGATCGGGTACTGGCAGAGGAAAAGCTAATTAAAAGCGAAGATGAGATACAACGTCTGTATCAGGCAGAAAAAAAAGCTCACTACATGGCAGAGACTTTACGAGAAGCAGCTCTATCATTATCAAGTTCACTAATCAGTGGGGACGTATTTGACTCGCTGTTGGATAATATCCATAAAATGGTTCCTTACACCAGTGCACATATTGAATTATTGGAGGATGAAGATCATCTCGTTGTAAGACTGGCGCGAGGAGAAGAAAATTGGCCGGAAGAAAAACGGATCTTTGGAAAACACATAGAAATAAATGATATTCCGATATTCGATACATTATTAAAAGAATGCAAAATGGTACATGTATCAGATACAAGTTATTACAATGGATTTAAATATTTTCCAGTTCAGGAGTATATAATGAGCTGGATGGCCATTCCACTCCTGGCAAGTGAACAAATAATAGGCATATGCATCCTGGAACATGTCCAAAAGAATTTTTTCAGCCCAGATTCAATCAATTGGGTGACAGCAATAACTAACCAGGCAGCTATTGCCATACAAAACGCCTGGTTATTTGAGCAGGTGCGGGATGGAAGAGAACAACTGCAGGCATTATCACGTCAATTGGTGGAAGTTCAGGAGTCAGAACGGCAATACATTGCTCGTGAATTGCACGACGAAGCCGGTCAAACCCTGGCTTCTCTGATGGTGGGGTTACGGTTATTAGAAACACAAAGTGGCGATCCACAAGCAGTTATAGAACACAGTAAAGAGCTAAAAAAAATTGCAGATGGTGTTTTGGAAAATTTACACCGGTTATCCGTTTCGTTGCGACCAACGGCTTTGGACCACCTGGGTTTAATTCCTGCACTTCGTCAACACACTGAAATGATTCGTTCCCAACACAACCTAAACGTTCAATTTGAATTTGTTGGAGATTTGGAACGACTTCCAGCAGAAATGGAAACGGCCATTTATCGGATCGTTCAGGAAGCCCTCACGAATATTGTCAGACATGCCAAAGCAACTCGTGCAGATGTACTTTTAGAAAAAAAGAAAGATGCGTTGGTGGTTATAATTGAGGATAATGGAATAGGTTTTGACCCAAAAAAATTAGCAATCAATCAATTAGGTCTGGTGGGCATGCAGGAAAGGGCTACAATGCTTGGCGGATCAATCACAATGGAAAGTTCAAGCGAGCAAGGGTCAACCATAAAGTTGGAGGTGCCATGGGAATTCGAATTCTGATTGTAGATGATCACCGCATCTTACGAGCGGGTGTTAAAGCGCTCTTAAATGCAGATTCAGGGCTGGAAGTCGTAGGTGAAGCAACGAATAGTCAGGAAGCAATGGCATTGGTAGGTGAATTGAAACCTGGTGTAGTGCTTCTGGACATTGGCATGCCAGGGAATGAAAACCTGGAAGCTCTGAAGAATATCAGAATTAATTTCCCTGACGTAAGGGTTCTCATATTGACCATGCATGAAGATAGTGCCTTGCTCCAGGAATGTCTGCGTTTAGGCGCATCCGGATACATCATTAAACGTGCCGCTGAATCTGAATTAATTGATGCGATTTATGCCGTTCAACGTGGTATGGTTTATGTTCACCCATCCCTGATACAATCATTAGTCGCATTACCCAAAAAATTGGCCAAACGCACTGAAAAAGTTGAACAACTGACCTTTCGTGAAATTGAGGTTCTACTATTGATTGTTGAGGGTAATACGAATCGTCAAATCTCAGACGCTTTGAATCTCAGCGTTCGCACAGTAGAATCGCATCGGTCCAACATCATGGACAAACTTAATTTACATAGTAGGGTTGATCTTGTGCGCTATGCGAATGAACATAAATTAACGAAACTTTAATTTTTTCACGATCGTCCATTCTTCCGTAGAAAATACGGAGATGGTATTCTAAATACTCATTTTCTCCGTAATTTAACATAAAAATAAATACTGGATTATTACTGTTTTCAACTTGTCTGTTTTCTTCTATCGTAGAAGGGCAGACATTTTATTTTTTAAGGAGGAATTCTCATATGAACGATAAAGCCAATCTGAATTTTATTATCCCACATGAGACCTCACTTGTAGCACACCAAATTTACAACCATAACCATATATACCTCCAAATCGGGGATAACCTTGAAAGTATTTTAAATCAAATTGATATTTTGCTTCTGGATCCTTCTTCTCAAATGAACAATGAGATTGTTTTCCGCCTGGCATTAGCTGGTGCGTTTCAATTTGCGGAATCACTCTCGGATTCATCAGCATCCAGTGCCACCATGAAAAGAATGGATTGGAAATACGCTCTTTTCCTGCCCATAAGTCACCCGGGTATTTCCGGTAATTCTTTATGTGAATTTCGACAAAGTTTATGTTCATCCAGTACAGCCCTGCAAGAATTCGGGAATTTGTTAAAAATTCTAGGGGATTTTAATCTTTTCCCACAAACCACCAGTCCCTGGCTTGATCCAAAAGCAACTTTATCGATGATCTGTCAAACAAACCGGTTATTCAGTGTTCTGGATGGTATGAAATCAGCATTGTCTCTGGTTGTATCCATTGCTCCGGAATGGGTGAAAGGACAGGTCTCACCACATTGGTATGAACGCTATAAAACAGGTCCTTTGCGGTCACTGGACCTATCGCAAACATCAGAATTCCAGACATATGCCAATCGGGTTGGATCCGATATTTTTGCTTTATTAACTGCTTTGAAGAAAACCGATGCACCGGATTTGGACACAAAGGTAGAAATCAGGCATCTTTCACATTTATTTATAGAACAATATTTTCAAAACGGCGACATCATCGAATGGCGGACACCAGATTGCGCCAATTGTTTATGTAACCCTCAATCTGTTGAAGGAGGTCATTTATAAGTCTATGAAATCTAAATGAAGTGCCTTCAATGTTGGTAAGGTTGTTGACCCAATCTTTTGAAAAAAGTAAGAAACAGAAATTGAATGAAAGGAAATTAAGAATGAACAAAAAGAGAATAATAAATCTGTTGGTATTATTGACCCTTGTTTTGTCACTCTTCATGAGTGGAAATAATCAAGTTGTAGCGCAAACCACAACCCCTCCTGGGCAGGAAAAAAAGGATAAAGTTACCCAAGCTGATCGTGAAGCTGCTGCTGCGCGCGCTGCAGCGGATGGTTTTACATTGGAAGCATCAGCTGTAACTGCTATGGAAATGGGAGGAATGGCAGCACCACGTTACTTCAGCCATCCCAACTATGCCAACAGCCCGTTACCGAGAAATGTTGTGACGGACTGGAATGCCATCGCCCAGGATCTTCTACAACCACCGATGGACGGTATGGTGATGGGTGACATTTCCATGGCCACGGCTTTCGTATACCTATCTTACATGCAGGCAGCTGTTTATGATGCCCTGGTTGCGATCGAAGGTGGATATAAACCGTATGCATATGAAGATATTGATAATACAGTTGGATTGGATGCATCACGAGAAGCCGCTGTAGCAGCAGCATCATATGGTGTACTTAATCATTATGTTCCGAGTGCTACCCTCACCGGAATATATGATGCGATGGTAGCAGCAATTGCTGATGGTCCTGCAAAGGATGCTGGGCTTGCAGCCGGACAGGCTGCGGCTGATGCGATCATTGTTCTGCGATCTGGCGATGTTTTATCTGGATCCGGCACATATGTTGTTCCAGCACCTGGAATTGGTGTCTGGCAACCCAATGTGATGCCAGATGGCACAGTTGTTCCGCCTATGGATCCCTGGATGGCTGAATTAAAGCCATTTTTGCGTTCGACCCCTGACCTATATCGCCCAGCAGCTCCTTATGCTCTCACAAGTGCTGAATATGCAGCCGATGTAAATGAGGTTAAGGAAAAAGGTGGAGCCATGAGTACGGTGCGAACTGCAGAGGAAACTGCAATCGCAAATTTCTGGACTACCAACATGGTCATCCAGATGAATGTTGCCTATCGCCAGTTAGCTGAAACCCGTGGCATGAACTTGCTGGATACGGCTCGTTTGATGGCTTTAGGGAATATGGCTGCCAGTGATAGTTTGATTTTGACATTTGATTCCAAATACGAATATAACTTCTGGCGACCATTGGCTGCTATTCGTAATGCTGATCTAGATGGAAACGATTTAACTTCAGGAGATTCAACATGGATGCCAGCAGTAATGACACCAAACTTTCCTGAATACATTACCGGGCATAGTTCTTTTATTTCCGCACAGGCCGAGGTTTTGACCCATGTTTTAGGCACGGATCTAATTGAGGTTGACCTTATCAGCACTGCCACCAATAATACCCGCCATTTTGTTTCTGCTTTGGACCTCCGAACGGAAGTTGGGAATGCCAGAATTTGGGGTGGATTACATTTCCGCACTTCAAACAATCTGGCAACAGCTTTGGGTCAGCAATTTGTGCAGGATGCACTTTTAACTAACTTTGTTCCTGATCCAATTAATGATACTCTCGTGCATGCAACAGTTGCTGGTGGTATTCGTAAATTTGTGGATACCTTACCAGGATTAACGGCAGCGAATGCGAACAATCTTGGAAAATATATTCCAGTTGCAGAACCTGACACAACTACTTATCCCGGTTCCGATTATTATGAAATCGCGGTCGTACAGTATGAGGAAAAGTTCCACTCCGATCTGCCTCCAACCCTCTTGCGTGGTTATGTTCAGGTTTCTACCACTGTGGTTCCTGGTGAACATGTTCAATTAACGAACACATTACTGAATGGGACCGTTGTCAATATAGCTGGTTCCTTTGGCGTCACTCCTCCACACTATTTAGGACCAACCATTGTCGCCACCAAAGATAGACCCGTTCGCATCAAGTTCTACAACCTGCTTCCGACCGGTGTGGATGGAAATCTGTTTATTCCGGTTGACACCACGGTCATGGGTTCTGGAATGGGTCAATTTGCGGATATGACCATGGATACGAATCCACAGGTTCCCATGTGTGACATGGAAGAAATCACAGCTGATTGTTACACAGAGAATCGCGCTACTTTGCATTTGCATGGTGGTATCTCCCCCTGGATCAGCGATGGTACCCCACACCAATGGGTCACCCCTGCTGGAGAGAACACTCCTTATCCTCAGGGTGTCAGTGTGGAACCAGTTCCTGATATGAGTGATTCTGGTGATCCAAATGATGGTGTCATGACTTTCTACTACACCAACCAACAGAGTGCCCGTTTGATGTTCTACCATGATCATGCCTGGGGTATCACCCGCTTGAATGTGTATGCTGGTGAAGCTGCACCTTACATTATCACGGACGACACCGAGAAAGCTTTATTAAATGCTGGTCTCATTCCAGGTGCTGCTGATACAATACCGCTCGTGATTCAGGACAAAACCTTCGTACCCAGTGTTGTACAACTCGCTGAAGAAGATGAGACCTGGGATACAACCCGATGGGGTACAACCGGTGATTTATGGTTACCACATGTTTACTCTCCTGCGCAAAATCCTGGCGATTCCTCAGGTGTCAATCAATTTGGACGTTGGGCGTATGGACCCTGGTTCTGGCCGCCAACGATTGGTATTGACAACGGTCCTGTACCCAATCCTTACTTTGATCCTGCTTGTAATCCGGATGTTCAATGGTGTGAACCTGAAATGATGCCCGGTGTACCATTCAACTCCATGGGTATGGAAGCTTTCATGGACACCCCCGTGGTGAATGGAACTGCTTACCCAACCCTGGAAGTTGATCCAAAATCATATCGCTTCAGAATTCTCAATGCTGCTAATGATCGCTTCTTTAATCTTTCATTCTATAAAGCAATTGATGCCAATGGTGTAGTTTGTGATGCTAACAATTTATCTCCTGTACCTGAATCAACCGGTGTGACCTGTACGGAAGTTGAATTAGCTGATGTTGATGCTGCTCTGGCAGATCCAACCGTCTTCCCCACACCTGTGGCTGGCAGTGAAGGTCCTTCCTGGATTCAAATAGCCAATGAAGGCGGTTTCTTACCGGTTCCTGCAGAAATTCCTGCTCAACCGACTACCTGGGTCAATGATCCTACCGTGTTCAATGCTGGTAATGTCGACCTGCACTCCTTGTTGATTGCTCCAGCTGAACGTGCTGATGTAGTGGTGGATTTCTCTGCTTTTGCTGGTCAGACCATCATTCTCTACAATGATGCTCCGGCAGCTTTCCCCGCTCGCGATCCCCGCTATGATTACTACACTGGAAATGGCGACTACCGTGATACAGGTGGCGCTCCCTCCACATTAGCCGGTTATGGTCCCAACACGCGTACCGTAATGAAGATTGTGGTTGCACCTGCAGCTCCTGCACCAGCCTTTGACCTGCCTGCGCTTGAAACTGCGTTTGCTCACCAGTCTGATGGATCAGGTGTATTTGAAAGTGGACAACACCCCATCATCGTCGGACAGGGTGCTTACAACACAGCCTATGGAACATCTTTCCAGAATAACGGGCCTCGAGCTGGATTAGCACAGATCTTCGACACTTCATTAACCTTTGATACTTTGTCTAAAGCTGTTCTAACAATGCCATTCCAACCAAAAATGATCCAGGACGAGATGGGTGAAGCGTTCGAACAGGAATATGGTCGGATGAGTGGTAATCTGGGTGTCGAAGCACCCAATCCACAAGCGGGAAACCAGAATATGATCCTATACGGATTTACTTCCCCACCAACTGAAGTAATTAATGGGATTGAGTTGCCTCCTGGTATGGAATTATTACCGATATCCACAGCGGATGATGGAACCCAAATATGGAAGATTACCCACAATGGTGTGGATACCCATCCCATTCACTTCCACCTGTATGATGTGCAATTGATCAACCGGGTAGGGTGGGACGGTATCATTCGTAAACCGGAAGCCAATGAATTAGGTTGGAAAGATACGGTACGTGTCAGTCCTTTAGAAGATACGATTGTCGCTTTGCGACCACTCGTTCCACAAATTCCATGGGATCTTCCCAACAGCATCCGCTTACTGGATCCCTCCATGCCCGATGGCGCTGTAATAGCCAGTTCCACCCAGGCTGAAGCAGCCGGATTGGTGCCTATGGCTTTTGATCCGACCGGTGAGCCAATCGATATCTTCAATCATTATGTCAACTTCGGTTGGGAGTATGTGATGCATTGTCATATTCTCAGTCATGAAGAAATGGATATGATGCGACCGGTTGCCGTTGGGGTTGCACCACTAGCTCCTTCTGACCTGACAGCAGTCTTATCCGGAAATGGAAAAAATCAGATCGTGACACTTACCTGGCTGGATAACTCCATGAATGATACATCCTTCACGGTTGAGAGATCATTGACAACTGATGGTCCATGGACAGCAATCGCATTTCTACAATCAGCGGTTGAACCTACCAAAGGTACAACAATTAGCTTTATCGATCCGGTTGGTAATGATAAATCAGTCTACTTCTACAGAGTGCTAGCCAGCAATACCATCGGCGATACCTGGGATTATTCAGATCCTAATCTGAATGAAGGCGCTTCATTCCCAACATTGAATCTGGACTCATCTTACTCGAACATTGCCACATTTGGTACAGTAGTCTCAGAAACACCAGCAACCCCCACCAATCTGACCGCAGCATTACAAACGGGTCCTGCCGTGCTCTTGACCTGGACTGATAATGCAAACAATGAAACCGGTTTTGTGATTGAACGGGCTGATAACGGTGGTGATTTTACTACTCTTAATTTAGTGCCAGCCAGAACAAACACCGGAAGTGTCAGTTACACCGATGCAACCGTGGTGGCAGGTTCATCCTATCAGTATCGTGTGGCAGCTCTGAATTCAGCCGGGTCATCCCTTTACTCAAATATTGCCTCCATTTCCTTGACTATTCCAGCTGCTCCTTCTAACTTAACCGCTGGATCTGTTCGAAAAGGCAATAATGTAAAGGTTACACTGACCTGGGTGGATAACGCCAACAACGAAAATGGTTTCCTTGTTCAGTGGGCTTCAGATGGAACATTCACGAACATCATTTCGTCCGCCACAGTGGCAGTGAATGCTACAACCTTCTCCACACCGAATTTGGCTCGTGGATCTGTGTACTACTTCCGTATTCGAGCCTTCAATGACGCTGGTGTTTCAGCATGGGTGAATGCAATACCGTTCCCCATCGTTACACCGTAACAATCGTACTTCGTTATTGGGGGAGGAGATTTCTCCTCCCCCAAAACTCAATTCTTAAAACCTCATCCAATTTTTCACACAAAATTTATTACATCATTTTAACCAGGGAGAGTTTAAATGAAAAAGCTAAACTTTTATTTGTTGATTTTAATTCTGGTTGGTTTCCTGTTTATGGGTGGTTACAACTTTTCCGCCTTCGCCCAGGAACCGGAAACAATTAGCAACCAGGAGTTATTAGGAAAAAACATTTTCTTTGACACCGATCTTTCGGTGAACGGCACACAATCCTGTGCCAGCTGTCATGCACCCGAGGCGGGTTGGACTGGTCCGGATTCACAGATAAACCTGGAAACCGCCATTTATGAGGGAGCATTGCCTGATCACTTTGGTAACCGCAAACCACCATCTTCTGCCTATGCTGGAGAAAGCCCGATCCTAAATTTTAACGAGGAAGCTGAAGAATGGATTGGTGGCATGTTCTGGGATGGACGCGCTACTGGCTGGGTTTTGGGAGATCCATTAGCGGAACAGGCTCAAGGACCATTCCTGAATCCACTGGAACAGACAATTCCGAATGCACAGGTTCTGTGTGTCAGGATCAAACAGGCAGATTATGCTGACCTCTTCGAAGAGGTGTGGGGTGATCGCTCTCTTGATTGTGCAAAAGACTCTGCTGGTGTGTACGAACGAATTGCTATCTCTGTCGCATCGTATGAGAGAAGTGCTGAAGTTAATCCTTTTAGTTCAAAATTTGATCTTTTTTGGGATAATGCAGTGGCCGCAGGGAAAGATGTGACCAAAATCAAATTTGCCATGGGCGGTGGGGGCGGCATGGGCGGTGGTGGAATGGGACCCGGTGGTGGTGGCATGGGTGGCGACGGAAATGCTGATCCCAATCGCTGGCAAAATTTTCGCAACCTGGGTCTGACCGATGCTGAATTGCAGGGTCTGGCGGCCTTCAATGATCCCAACCGCGCAAATTGCGTTTCCTGCCACTCATTGGAACCAGGTTCGGCTGGTTACCCACTGTTTACCAGTTTCACGTATGATAATGTTGGAATACCAAAGAATCCAGACAACCCGTTTTACTCTATGGCAGAAACGTGGAATCCGGATGGAGAAAATTTCGTGGATTATGGTCTGGGTGGGTTTCTACAGGCTGCTGGATACCCTGAAGAGGAGTATCTACAGGAACTGGGAAAATTCAAAGTGCCATCCTTGCGGAATGTGGATCTGCGAACCTCAGAAGATTTTGTCAAAGCCTATGGCCATAATGGCTACTTCAAATCACTGGAGGACATCATCCTCTTCTACTCCTGGCGCGGATTAACTATGAATGGCGGTCTGGGTATGGGTGGCAGAGGAATGGACGGATGTTCTGGTGGAGGCATGGGAGGTGGTGGCATGAGTGAAGGAGAATTCCATGAAATGATGTGTAATCCGGATCTATTCCCTGCGCCAGAAGTCGACCAGAATCTTGCTCAAATGAATCACTTCAACATGATGGATCAAAACAATATCCTGGCTTTCCTGAAGACACTATCGGATGGGTATAGTGAGTAATTTATTTTAGATTGGATTCCAGGCACAATATCACAAAAACTATCGAAATCTGATTCACAAACCACGTGAATTGAGAAGACTCCCAAAATTGTAGAAATGCAATTGGGAGTCTTTAAATTTAACAGGGATGGTTTAAAGGAATTGAATTTTACTTATTGAGGTAGTGAGGTTTTTAGCAATTTTGAAAAACAGGACAGTAATAGTCCTAATTATAAAAAAGCATGCCAATAAATGTGACTCATGGCAGATGGCTCGAAAAACATTTTCCATTAAATTTAAACTGACAAATTTTTTGGAGGTTGATATGGATAAATCACAGGTTTCAAATCCTACAATGAAAAATCTCAAACCGTTTATAGAACCTTATACCAGAGCTGATACAAAAAAAGCAATTCTCCAGATCGTCAATTCGGTTATCCCCTACCTGGCTTTGTGGGGGATAATGATCTGGAGCCTGCAATATTCTTACTGGATTACCTTAGGTCTGGCTATCATTGCAGCATTATTTTTGGTACGTATCTTTATCCTCTTTCATGATTGTGGACATAATAGTCTATTTCCTTCTAAAAGAGCAAACCAGGTCGTTGGTTTCTTTCTCGGGGTTCTGGTATTTACACCCAGCGAACAATGGTGGCGCTCACATGCTATTCATCATGCTTCCAGTGGAAATCTGGATAAGCGTGGAATAGGGGATGTGATGACCTTGACAGTTGATGAATATTTATCAAAGTCCAGTATAGAGAAATTAGGCTACCGATTGTTTCGCCATCCATTGGTAATGTTTCTATTAGGTCCGATATATATGTTTCTGATCAGTCACCGTATCCCACGTCCAAATTTGGGGAAGAAAGAAACACGATTTCAGATTTATCACAATCTTGCTTTATTGGTGGTGATCGTTATCATGATACTCGCGATTGGATGGAAAGGGTACCTCATTATTCAATTGCCAGTCATCTGGATGGCAGGAGCTTTGGGCATCTGGTTGTTTTTCTTACAACATCAGTTTGAAGGGGTTTACTGGGCAGAAAGTTCGCAATGGGATTATGTTTCATCAGCTTTAAAGGGAGCTTCTTATTATGAATTGCCAAAATGGCTGCAGTGGTTCAGTGGCAATATTGGTTTTCATCATATCCATCATTTAAGCCCCAAAGTCCCCAATTATTATCTGGAAGAATGTTACAATAATGGGGAAGTTTTTCAGAAAAATGTAAAAAAGATTTCTTTTTGGGAAGGTTTTAATTCAATTGGATTAGATCTGATCGACATTCAAAACAATCGCTTAATTCATTTCAAAGATTTGAAAAAACCTTCTGTTGCAAATTAAAAACAGGAAACAACTTCCTGTTTTGATAGATATTTATATAAGGAAAGAACTGCCTGGATGTTCTTGATTATTCAATGAACACTTCTACGTGTTCTCCATCTTCTTCATCAAAGACATCCACAATCTGGCCGATTTCTCCACTTTCGAGGAATTCATTGATGATACCCGGGTCAATTCCTTCGACTTCAGGGGCGAACTTCATACCCATTTTTAAACCTGCGCCGACCAATCCAATCGGTAAGCGAACGTTGACCCGTGTTTTTCCAGTGTCCGTATCAGTTACGCGAACACGAAAAAATTTTCCTGAATGATACCCTCCTCCTCTATCATAAGAGGGAATTGGAGGAGTATCTGGTGTTTTCGGTTCAGTACCTGTTGATCCTAACGCTTCAAGCAATTTTGCAGCCTGTTCTGCGTTAATCACGCCTTCCTGTAACATGGACAGTATTTTGATTCTTTCTTCTGTTGTTGTCATGTCAATCACTCCTTATTAATCGTTTTTCTTTCCTGCTAATTGAGCTTGTGCTTCTTCCGGGCTGATTTCACCACTGGCTAACGCGTCTAAAATGCGCATTCTTTCTTCAGCAGTAAATTTGACGGGTTCATCTGCTTTGGGTTCAAATCCTAATAAACGCAAAATATCCTGCAAACGATTTCTTAATGTGGGATATGATAAATTAAGTTCTTCTTCCATGCGATTGAACCTGCCCTCACAGCGAATAAATGTCATCAAAAAATGCATTTGTTCTTGATTAAGCACGTTGAATGGGTTGGAAGTTGGAGCAAAATGTCCCTGTATGCTGGTATCACAATTTGGGCAATATAAACCGGTTACTTCCAGATCATTATGGCATATAGGGCATTGGGTAGGTAATTTATTCATCGAACCTCCTGAGATTTCTCATTATTTCTTCTGGTTATCTAGTAATCTCCACTAATGCATATAAATATTCTTAATCATACATTTCTTTTTATAAATATCTTATCATAAAAAATCAATTTGTCAATAATAAACTTTAATAATATTTAATATTTTGTAAATAATATTTAATATACTTAATTAGACTTCTAATTACTCTAAGTTCATTAACAAATTGTTAAAATTAATCTAAAAATTTTGAATCATGATATACTGCGATTGTTAAAAAGGTATCCAATGGCAATAAATTGAGGGACACTATGAAAACATTATTAATTATGCGACATGCTAAGTCGAGTTGGAAAGAACAGGAATTGCCTGATCATGACCGTCCATTAAAAAAGAGAGGTCGAAAAGATATTGCCAATATGGCAAAAATTTTAAAGAAAAAAGCGCTGGTTCCTGATTTAATTCTCTCATCCACTGCCATTCGAGCGAAAGATACTGCCACCTTAATGGCTGAGAAGTTAAATTTTAAAGGTCCATTGGAATTGGTTGAAAATTTTTATATGGCGGAGCCAGAAACATATATTCAAAAAATAGCCACTGTGCCGGATAAGGTAGAAAATTTATTAATTATTGGTCACAATCCCGGATTAGAAGGCCTGGTCATGACTCTGGGGGATAAAATTGTTTCCTTACCAACAGGCTCGATCGCAAAAATCTATTTATTTATTGATAAATGGAGTGAATTGACAGCCGAAACGGATGGTGAAATTAATCATCTGTGGATACCAGAAGATTACCGATAGGTGTTTTTAGAAGCTGAAATTCAGCTTCTTTTTTTGTTTGAGCAAAATGATTTATTGGTCGAGATTCTATCTGGAAAAAGTTGTTTAGATTTAGTCCATAAAATCCAGGTTTGATCAATTTGAATCAATAATTTTTATTTTGTAACTTGTCCTCATGTTATACTGAATTCGAGGATCAATGCTTTACATTGTATCGACCCCGATTGGGAATTTAGGTGATATGTCTCTCAGAGCCATTGAAACTTTGCGTTCAGTGGATTATGTCGTCAGTGAAGACACCCGTAAGACTGGTGTTTTACTGAAGCATTTTGATATTCACAAGCCACAGATATCCTTTCGTGAAGACAATGAAAAAAGAACCTTACCCAAATTGATGGGACTGTTGAAAGCCGGTAATCACATTGCCCTGGTTTCGGATGCCGGTACTCCTTCCGTCAGTGACCCCGGATTTACATTGGTGCGTGAATCGCTGGCAGCGGATATTGAAATGACTGCGATTCCTGGACCTACGGCATTAATTACAGCATTGGTGTTATCCGGTTTAGCGGTTCATAGTTTTACTTTTCGAGGGTTTCCTCCTCGGAAGGCGGGTCCTCGGAAACGATGGTTGGCCATTGATGCTCAATCGCCGCATACACTTATTTTTTATGAAAGTCCCTATCGATTGAAAGCATTTCTACAGGATGCTCTGGAGGTCTACGGGGATCGTCCTGCTGCTATAGCCAATGACCTGACCAAAAAATTTGAAACGATGTATCGCGGTTCGCTGACAGAATTGATAGAAAAGTTTACAACCGAATCCATTCTGGGTGAATACTGTGTTTTAATAGCGGGAAAGACGGACAGCCCAGATGAAGGTTTTAACTCATCGCAAAGAACTTAAAACGCGTGTTACGGTCGAAATAATCTTCACTTTCAGCATGTTTGAGTTTTGATATCACCAGATAGGTTGCCGGGGTCATCAACACTTCTATGCCAACTTTAAAAATGTAATTGGTGAGCACCAGACTGCCCCAGATCACCCAGGGGAATACGCCCAATAAAGTTGCAACGGTCACAAAAATTAATGTATCAAAGCCCTGTCCGATTAACGTAGAACTGATAGTTCTGATCCATAAAAAGCGGCCAGATGTTTTTACTTTAATTTTTGCCAGAGTCACCGAGTTGCTAAATTCACCTACCAGGTAAGCCAACAAACTGGCGATCACAATGCCTCCGGTACTCATGCCACCCAGGATTGAATCGTATGCGCTTTGACCAGCATATTCCTGCCAGGCTGCTTCTCCAGGCAGTACTTTTACAATCGCAAGAATCAGAGAACTGAATGCCAGAGCAGCAAATCCAGACCAGATGACACGTCGCGAACGACGAAAACCATATACCTCAGTTAAAACATCCCCGAAGATATAACTGATGGGAAACAAAATGGTACCTGCATCGAAAGCCAGGGGAATACCGAACAGACGAATACCCCAATCAACAATCTTGGCTGAAGAGGCAATATTGCTCAGGATCAACACGGTCACAAATAGGACCATGATCAGATCATAATATCGATACATTCTAATTTTTTCAGGTTCCTGGCTCAAAATTATTCCTTTTAATCATTTTTAGTACTGCATGATAGCACTCAAACAGTCGCCAATTCTACTGCTCTTTTTTAATATTGAATAGTCTCATCGACGAAAAAGTTCTATTGTCCTCTTTGGTTATATAATAACAAAGATTGAGATAATTGTAACTTAATGCCGTATGAATCACTTTTTTATTGACCCGCAACACATTCAGGAATCGAAAGTCCTATTTCCATCTGATGTTTCACACCAGATCGTCAGGGTTTTACGTTTGAAAATGGATTCAAAGGTTATGGTTTTGGATAATCATGGGCACCAATTTGAAGTCAGGCTTGAAAAACTGGATGTCCAACAATGCATTGGAAAAATCATGCAAACGATGAAAATTGAGACAGAACCAGAAACCAGATTACATTTATTGGTAGCCATGACCCAACGAGAGAAATTTGAGTGGATTCTTCAGAAAAGCTGTGAGATTGGGGTCCATAAAATCACGCCTATTATGAGTGAACGATCGATTCAAATTCCTGTTTCGGTTTTTCAGAAGAAAAAAGAACGCTGGGAACGTATATTGAAGGAAGCCGCTGAACAGTGCCGCAGGGGGATGATCCCGGCGTTAAATGCTCCGCTGCAAATTCAGGCAGCGTTTCATGATCCTGCTCCTATTCGATTATTTGCATGGGAAAATGAACAAAATCAACGCCTGAATGACCTTTTTGAAAACCAAAATTCTGCTGAGATTTCTCTTTTAATAGGGCCAGAAGGTGGCTTCAGTGAGCAAGAAGTTGAATCAGCAAACTCATTGGGATGGATACCTTTCAGTCTGGGGAAGCGTATCCTTCGGATGGAAACAGCTGCCGTTGTGGCTTCCGCGTTGATCTTGAATCAATGTGGGGATATTTAATGGTTTGAGATTTTACTGAAGATCGTGGATCAATGCCCGTTTGGGCAATAAGTTTCTTATTCTGTCACCAGCAGGTTTTCCACGCCCTAAAATTCTACCTACATGATCATGCATTATCAAAAGAGGGGCATTTTGTCGGTCCGGGTTTACCAGGTCCTCTCCTCGCATCCAGGAGGATAGTTGACCATCTTCTACCAGGTAAACATTATTACTAGCCAATCGACCAAAGCGGGTGACAAATTCATGTGAGAGCATATATTGATTGTCTGATACCTCTGCCAGAGGTAAACCAAGTGATTGAACCGGCAAATCCGGGAAATTTTCAATGAACTTACCTGGAAAACAATACAGGTTGTTTTTGTATTGCCAGATTTGCCATCCGTATTTCTCTATCAGGTTTTCCAGATGGATACCGTATAAATCGTAAATTTGCTGCAGTAAATCTACCTGTTGTTTTTCAGGATAAAGAAACCAGTTGGCGGATGATAAAGGTCTTGATGGTGGTTGTTTGGCTTTGCTCTCGATCTCATTGACTTTAGTCATTCGGGCTGCAAAAAATCCTGCTGTTCCAAAACGAAATGGCCAGATCCGGGCTGCGTTGGCTACCTGGGGGTTGAAGTCAAATTGCTCGAATTTATCAATCGCTGGGGCAGGTTTTTTGAGAAGATCCTCGATCGGGTCAATCTGAATTTGGTTGTGAAATTGATTGAGAATCTCATCCAGCACCATTTCATTTTCTTCTACTGTCAGTGTACAGGTGGAATAAACGACCTGACCACCTATTTTTAATGCTCGTAAAGCACTTTCCAGCAGCTTGCTCTGACGCCTGGCAAGGTTGTTGATTTCTTTCTGAGTGATGGATTTGATAGCATGCGCATCGCTTTCCCGTAGACCCTGCATGGAACAGGGAGCGTCCAGTAAGATGGCATCGAAGGTCTCAGGGAACCAGGAACCGAAATATTCACCGGGGTAATTGGTAACAGCTACATGACTGCTGCCCCAATTCTGGAGGACGATGCGCATGGCGGTCAGACGTTCACGGCTGGAATCATTGGCGAGGATCAATGCCTGATCATTCGTCCGGCTGACCAGATGGGTAGTTTTACCTCCTGGTGAAGCAGCCATATCAAGCATGAGGGGGAGTTCTTCAAGTATGGTGAAATCAAACAATTCCACGGGTAACATGGAGGCAGCATCCTGAATGTAATAATGACCCAAACTGTGTTCAATGGTTTTACTGATGGGTGATGGGGCATCAGTCACCCAGAACCCTGTTTGACAAAAAGGCACGGGTTTTAACTGCCATTGGTAGTGTCTTGCCCACTGGTTTACCACCTCAGGTTGATCAACTTTCAGGGGGTTGATCCGAAAGGATGGGTACAAAGGTTGTTCCAACTCCTTCATCAATGCCTGAACTTCCTCCGGGTGTAACAATGGAAGGAAACGTTCAAGCATGGCTGCCTGAGGATTCAATGGTTTCTCCTGCTGTTTTTGTTTTCTTCTTGCCATTATAAAATGATTGTAACCGTTTTAAACATGAATGCTATTTTCTTATCCAGAAGATTATTTCATTTTCGATCTGAAACTCCTCAACCGACCAATTCAAGTCTTTCAAGTTGTCATAAACCAATTTGCGATGTTGATCGGATTTGTCGTACCGCATGCTCATGCTGGTTGCCGGTAAGGAGACCAGTAGATGTTTGACTTTTAACGCCTGCCAGAAAATCCGATTGCATCCACGCTGGCGTTGGTCAAAACGATGCGCTTCCTTGAAGAAAAAGGCCACATCAGCTTCCATTTGAGGTGGATGGATCAATATATCCTGTTGAAAGGCTAACGGAGGTCTGTTTAATAAATTGAAAAAGGTGTTGATCAATTCCACTCTGGCTTTGATGATATCAAACGCAAAATACTGGCAGTTTTGATCCAGGTTCATCCAGGGTAGTCCAAATGGATGGTATCCACAGGCGAGATCAAGGATGGATTGCGGTTTTCCCACCCTGTCAAAAATTTCCTGATAAAAAGCATCCAGGAAGGGGAGGCGTTCCTGCGTGGAAATATGGCTTTCAAGGATTTGTGTACAGGTAGCTTTGATAGCCTGTTCATCCTGCTGGAAGGCTTTTTTCAGATCCTGTAATGCCTGACCATAATCACTGTCACCCAGATAGGGAGCAACGATGTTATGTAACTTCTTACGCACAGCCTTGTGTAAATCCTGTAGCCGTTTGTGATGGGGTGATTCCTGGATGTAGAGTGACTCGATTAAATCCTGAGGAATATCGATTGCCCGATATTTCGGGGATTGTAAGACTTCCTGGGTAAATCGGCTTATTTCGTCTTCGGACAGCGTTAAGCGACTCATTTTTTAATCAAAAATGCTTGTTCGTTCGGGAAAGAAAAAGTCGAAACGTCCCAACCGGTGTTGTGTAATAAAGTCTGGAAATGCTCGCTGTAAAACTGGCGCATGCCTTTCTTTTTTCCTGACAATGAGACTGCAGGAAAGCTTACCAACAAATTTTGACAGGGTAATTCTTGAAGGATCCTGGCACCAATATTTTTATCGATTTGTTCCAGGCAGGGAATGGTCTTTAATACAAATCCGATTTGAGCTTTTTCCTGTGGTATTTGTTGTGTGAGATCACAGCAGAATGCTTTACCATTGATGTTGAAGTGTTCAAAAAAAGCATTCAAAAATTCAATTTGATCCACGTATATATCACAGACCGTTAATTGAATGGAAGGTGTGACTGGCATCCATGCCAATGCTAAAGGATTGAGCCCACAGGCAACATCCAGAAGCGAATCGATGGGGGAAAGAGGGGAGAGAGTATCAAGAAAAAATTGATCAAGAATCTGCAAGCGTTCCCGGGTGGAGGCATGATTTCCCATCGCCTGAATTAAAAATCTTCTTACTTCCGGGTTATGAATATCCTGTGGAAGACTTTTCATTTCGGAATACAGGCGTTCATAGTCGATACCCTGGGGTTGGTACACTGAACCGACCTGGTGGAGTTTGTTGCGTATAGCTTTTACAGAATCTTTCCAGAATCGTCCTTTTTTCAGTTCATTTCTGGCAATATTTTCGATCAAATCAGGGTGAATGAAGCGATATTTTGCGCCATCCTGGACCTGTTTGATCATTTTTTCAAGTTGTTCATCCATGGGTTATTTTTTGAATCCGTTCGGTTAATTGAGTCATAAAACGTAAATTATGAATTGTTGCCAGTCGTAAGAACAAGCTATCATTCATTTTAAATAGGTGATGTAGATATCCACGTGAGTAACGGCTGCAGGTCGGGCAGTCGCATCCCTCCGTAATTGGTCCAGGATGTTTGATGTGCTCCTGGTCATTGATATAAAGATATTTCAGCCAATTGCCCGATAATCCCGCCTGGGGACCGTCATGATGATTGGCGAATTGGTACAGGCGTCCATGACGGGCATCCCGGGTGGGCATGGCGCAATCGAATATTCCGTAACCCAATTGATAACAGGCAAGTACATTATACGGATGGCCAATACCCAATGCATGCATAGGATATTGCTCTGGAACCAGATTGCGGGTGTAGGTCAAAATATCTGTGAGCAAGTTGCCTTCTCCATCCAGTGGCCAGCCACCATACCCATAGCCATCAAAACCTATTTTCAACAATTCATCCGCACAATGTTTACGCAAATCCTTAATGCCACCACCTTGAATGACTCCAAATAAAAGCGGTCGGTCTTTATCGTTTAGCTTCTTTTGGGAAACGAGTTTGTCAAAAGTCTCCCGGCAGCGTTTAGCCCAGGAAATGGTGCGCTCCACACTGAGTTCCTGTTCTGTTTCCGACGCATCCACATGGGTGCAGTCATCCAGACAAATGACCACATCAGCGCCATAGGCCAGTTGCAATTGAATGCTCTTTTCAGGGGTCAGTTGAAATTTACGGCTGGATCCTTCGGGCTGAAAATTGATCCCTTTTGGGGTCATATTACCGAATTTTGGATTTTGCCGGATCAGGGAATACGCCTGAAATCCACCCGAATCGGTGATGATGGGGCGTCTCCAGCCACTCATGGCGTGTAATCCACCCAGCGATTGAATGGTGCTGGTGCCGGGTTTTTGCATCAGATGAAATGCATTCATCACCACAGCCTGGATTTTTGCCTGTTCCAGATCGACACTATCCACAGACCGGACCATGCCAAAGGTAGCGTCCGGCATAAATACCGGAAAATCCAGGTCTCCATGGGATAAAGAAAGCGAACGAACATAAGGGTAGAGCATACTTAGATTATGCCTGAAGAGAGATCAGGCGGCAAGTAAATCTCGTAAACTGATTAGGTTATTGCTTTTATTCCGGTTATCATTATGGAGAAACCCACGAGAATTAAAAGTATGGTGATCAATCGCTCAATTGTTATTTTGATCGATGGCTTTAGATATCCAATGGTTCCGAAAAGTGCTATCCAGACCATTGTCGCAGTAGACCAACATAAAAACCCTAATCCAACCGATATTCCAATTCAATCTCATCGTGGATAGGTATACCGAAATAACCAACCGTCGAAATTTCTGGTTTTTTCTTTCTGGCGCGGTCGGTGGCTCCAACGTTTATTTTGGTCATCCGAAACCCCCTTTTTTGATAAAAACGCAAAGAGTAGATATTATCATTGGTGGTGACCAGGACTAATCTCTTGCAACCTACGTTACGGGCATGTTGTTTTACAGCTTCTATCAAGGCAGCGCCGATTCCAATACCCTCGCGTAAAGAATCCAGGGTGATGATTTCACAATCATCTCCATCAAAATGGTAGGTGATCAAACCGAGTGGTTCATCGGAGCTGGGGGTCACGGCTATGAATCCCGGAAGATCATAGGGATGGAAAACAGTATCATGAGAGACGACGATCTCAGCTCCCCATTGAAACACCAGCCACCTTTTGATCCATTCCCGATCTTCTTTTTGAACATTTCTAATTGTAAATAAATCCATGGTAAGCCTTCTTTTCTGATCATGCTCGAATATGAAGCTGACAAATGCGAGAGCTTGGACTATACTTTTATTGTACAAAGCATTGATGAAAATTGAAATAGGCATTTTTTTACTTATGGGTTTTCGTGGTATCATCTCAATAAATCGGGGCAAACGGGTGTTTTTGGCGTGCGGACGCACGCCAAAAACACCCTGACCGCTAATTATTGAAATGACACTTTTCGTGAAAATAATCAATGAGAAGGGATCCAAAATGATAGAAATTACTCAAGCTAATTATGAGAATCTGGTACTGAAATCTCATCTGCCTGTAATTGTCGAATTTGGCGCTGTGTGGTGTGCACCTTGTAAAAGGCTGGAACCAGAATTAGAGAAACTAAACGATATATGGAAAGATAAGTTTATGCTGGCTCACATCAATGTAGACCAGGATCCCGATATTGCCATGCAGTATTCTGTCATGAGCGTTCCCACGACAGTTTTGGTAAAGAATGGAAATGAAATGGAAAGATTTATCGGTTTCAAGCCATTAAGTAAGATCATTGAGCTGTTTGAAAATTATATTGAAAGGTAAGGGAATTAAATGACAGATAAACAACAAAAACCTTATGGACTCTGGGATAGTCCGATTACTGCGTTGAGTGTTTCACAGGTCATCCGATTGAATGAAGTGCAATGGGATACCAATAGCGAATTTCTGGTTTGGCTGGAAGGCAGATCAGACAGCGGTGTGCTGGTAGCCAGTCGGATGGGGGAAGCTAGCGTGGATCTGAATGGAGAAATGAGCTGTCGCGGTGGGGTTGGATATGGTGGCGGTGAATTTACTGTCCAAAATAACCTGGTGATCTTTGCTGGTAAAGATGGGCGATTATATCGTCGCGAATTAACCCCGGAAAAAGCAAAACCCATCACGCCGGCGTATGGTTCTGTGGCTGCCCCGAAAATTTCTCCGGATGGCAGACATGTTATCTATGTATTCTCGGATGGTGCAAATGACGTATTAGGGGTCGTGGATACGTCCGGGGTTCAATGGCCACAGAAACTGGTACAGGGTGCTGATTTTTATATGCAACCCGTCTGGCATCCACATGGAAAAATGATTGCCTGGGTGGAATGGGATCATCCCAATATGCCCTGGGATGGAACCAGATTGAAGCTTGCTTCTTTGGAGGTCGATGAACTCCCCAGCATAAAAATCATCCAGACAGTGGCTGGAGATGATGAAACCATCATTTTTCAACCTGAATTCTCACCAGATGGGCAGTGGCTCAGTTATATCAGCAGCGCTGGAGAATGGGATGCACTGGTAATGGTAAATTTGAACACGATGGAAAAGCAGGTCGTGTACCAACCGCTTGATTTGCATTTAATGGAACCAGCCTGGGTCCAGGGTATCAGAACCTATGCCTGGAATTCCGATAGCCAATCGGTATTTTTGCTACAGAATCAATATGGCTCCAATAGTCTCTGGCAACTCAATGTGTTTTCTAAAGAAATTAAAAAAATTGATACCGGTATTTATACCTGGTTAAAACAAATCTCCGTTTCTTCAAAGGGTGAAATTGCTTTGATCGCTACCTGTGCCAGCGTTCCTGCACGCCTTATCGTCGGGGATGGAAATTCCTGGCGTGTGGTAGCCAGAAGCTCCGCAGAAAATATTCCAACTGCTTATTTATCCTCACCCCAACCGATTTCATGGCAATCACAAGATGGGGTGGAGGTTCACGGTTTATATTACCCACCCTCCAATCCAAATTTCCAGGCAGAAGGACTGCCACCAGCCATCGTATATATTCATGGAGGACCGACATCCCAGGTGACTGCTGGTTTCAGTGCTGCTACTGCTTTCTTCACCTCACGCGGATATGGCTGGCTGGATGTTAATTATCGTGGCAGTACAGGCTATGGCCATTCCTATAAAAAAATGTTGAATGGTAGATGGGGTGATGTAGATGTTGAGGATGCTGTAGGAGGTGCCAGGGCATTGGTGGACCAGGGTCTGGCAAATGAAAAGCAACTGGTCATTCTGGGTGGCAGTGCCGGCGGGTATACGGTATTGAACAGTCTGATCCGTCATCCTGGTGTCTTCAAAGCTGGAGTTTGTAACTATGGTGTCTCGAATTTATTCATGCTGGATATGGATACCCATAAATTTGAAACGCATTACACTGCATCCATGATAGGGCAACTTCCTGCGGCGGCTGAGAAATATCACGCCTGGTCACCGGTTTACCATGCTCACAATATTCGCGATGCGCTGGCGGTGTTTCAAGGAACTGAAGATAAGGTCGTGCTGCCAAATCAATCCGAGATCATCGTTGATAAACTTCGCCGGCAGGGCATTCCCTTCATATATCAGTTATATGAAGGAGAAGGGCATGGTTTTCGCAAAAATGAGACTTTATTAGATTACTATCAACGAGTGGAACGATTCCTGGTCGAAAACGTGTTATTTGCCCCGTAAATTTGTTTAGATGAATGAAATTTTCACATGAAGAAAAAAAGTGACCCGGAAACACAAACAGGTCACTTTTTTAATCGGCTGCTGACTTCACCAACGATTGTGCGATCTCTCTTTCCAATCGAAGCAATGTGTGCATGGTTTGCGGGAGAACATCTTCAAGGGGGACGGTAGTTTTTTCTTTTTCGTGGCGAATTTTGAATTCGACCTGCCCCTTTAATAAGCTCTTTTCAGCAACAGTAATACGCAAAGGTATACCCAACAAATCGGCATCGTTGAACTTTACTCCGGGACTTTCCTTGCGGTCATCATACAGGACTTCTATGCGCGCCCGTTGTAATTCCTGATACAGGTTATCTGCAACCACCTGCGGTTGATCGGTATTTTTGGAAGGTAAAACGACCAGGTGAATCTGATAAGGCGTGAGGGAAATGGGCCAGATCAGTCCATAATTATCGTTGCTAATTTCCGCCACACCTCCCAGGATGCGCTCAAGATCAAGCCATGCGGAACCGATAAAGATTGGTTTGGATTCTCCCGATTCGTCCTGAAAGTTACAACCAGTTTCCGAAGCCAGGTGGGTGTCCGGGGAATTGATTTTACCCACTAAGAATCCGGATTGCTCCGAAAGGGGTTGATTACACTGGGGACAGGCATCACCAGTTTTCACAGTTGTGATATCAGCAATTATCTTTGCCTGGAAATCACGACCGTAATTGACATACTTGAGATGGTAATCGGTTTCATTCGCTCCTGCCACCAGATTGGCAGAATTCGGAATCAAATCATCCACAACGATCAGCGCATCTTTTAAACCCACGGGAGAAGCAAATCCGGGGATTGCACCGATAGACTGAATTTCTAAATCTGAGGATGGTCGCATATGCCAAGCGTTAATCACTCTCGCAAGTTTGTTTTCATTCAGGTCCATATCTCCTCGGACAATTGCCATAACCACTTTTTCAATTTTTTCACCTTGCTCTATCATGGTGGCTGTCATAAAAACGGCTTTGGCGGTTCGGAAAGCAGGAATATCCAGGAATTTAGCCAGATCCTCAATCGTTTTCGTGTTGGGAGTATACACTTTTTCCAGGGATTTGAATGGTTCAGGTTCGTAAGGTTGTTTCACAATATGAGCAAATGCTTGATTGACACGATATCCACAAGATTCACAATGAAGTAATGCTATATCTCCCTGGGGGTGCAGGAAGATGAATTCAAATCCTGATTGAGGTTTGGGTTGTTGATAATCACATTCGACCATTGACACTGGTAATGTGCAGCGTTTAAATATATTTTGGAATGTCTGAATTAATTGCTGATATTTTTGAGTTGCGCCCGACTGATCTTTATCCAGGAAAAATGCTTCCAGCCTGGTTACTGATCTGGCAGTCAACAACCCGGTCCGGTTCTGCCTTCCATTTAACATCCTGGGTTGAATTTGATACAGGAGTCTGGGCAATTGCCGATATGAGCGGATGGCATGCTGGAGAAGATCTGCCAGATCATGATGTACTGTACTGGTGAAATACGTATGTTGAGATGAAGAATCTGAAACATCATGAATATCGATATCCAAAACAGAAAGAACTGATCTTTTTGTCAATATATCGGGGGAAAATAATGATGGAATATTTACTTCCTGTCCATTGAGGCGATTGAGTTCCTGCCGGATCATATTTTTCATTTTTTGAAGGCTGAGGGTCGCCAATGGATTCAGAATGAAAAAATTCGTAGCAACCTCACGAATAAATCCGGCACGTTGTAAGGATTGATTTCCAGGAGTGATTGTGTCAGCAGGAAGTTCACGCAGCGTTTGATTAAACAGTAGTGACATGCGCATGGTGAGTAGCCCTATTCTTCCAGCTTTAAGTAGATACGTTTGTTGATCTTCCCTTTGGACTTGTAATCAACAATATGAGCTTTACCAATTTCTGAAGTTGAACGAACATGGGTACCGCCATCTGCCTGCAGATCAAGACCTACAATCTCAATCGTGCGGATTTCGTTAATTCCTTCTGGCAATAAGTTGATTTTTGTGCGAATCAAATCAGGAATCTGAAAAGCCTCTTCCCGGGGAAGGATCTGCACACGAATGGGATGATCTTTCTGAATTTCTTTGTTAACTGACTCTTCAATGAGGTGAACCAGGTCTTTGCTGAGGGTCTCGAATTCAAAATCCATTCTACCTTCCAAAGGATCCATATTTCCACCGGTTACCAGGGCCCCATAATCGCGAAAAACAACACCACAGAGTACATGCATGGCAGAGTGGGTGCGCATCAATTGATAGCGGCGATCCCAATTAATTTTTCCGCTCACCTTTGAACCAATTTGTGGAAGAGGTGCATCTGAACTCAACGAGTGCCAGATGTCATTTCCAATTTTATTGGTCCTGCTTACATCTAAGGTAACATTATCCTGCATGATCCATCCGGTATCGTATGGTTGACCACCTCCACCCGGATAAAAAGCAGTTTGATTCAGACTGATGGCATGAGATTCTGGGTCGATAGCTGATACGACAGCTTCAAATTCCTGTAAATAACTATTTTTTTGGTAAAGTAATTCGGTCATAGTTTCTCGCTGTTCAATAGAATGAATGTATTTTAGCATACCATAAGATGCAATTTTCTCGAGTGATCAGTCTCATTTGAATAGGGTATAAAAAAATAGGAGGACATGGGGATTTGTCCTCCTAAAAAAAAGATTATGGCTCAGAAATTATTTATTCATCAATAAATCATTGGTGAATGCTTTGCTGACATCAATCGGTTGCATGGTTTCGTATTCAACCAACAAATCAACTAATGCTTGCCATTGCTGTAGATCATGCCATCCAATTTCATTTTCATCGGTGATCGGACTGCGCAGGTCTTTTAATTCGGAGTCCAACATGAAGCGCATGTGGTCCCGCTCTGTTTCCGGACCTGCATATTTAAGAACAATGTCAACAGCTTCATCAGGATTCTTTTCTGCATATAAAATTCCTTCAATGCTGGCAGCCAGGAATCGACTTAAGACATCAGATTGTGATGCAAGTGTTTCCTCACTGGTAACATAGGTCAAGCCAATGGAAGGAATGCCATAATCAGCTGCGTCCCAGAGATCAATTTCATAACCCCACTGCTGCATCATATAAGGCTCATTGGATTTGAAGACGGGGTATACATCCACATTTCCTTCCGTTAATATGCGCGGATCAAATCCAACATTCACTAATTCGATTTTGTTAATATCCGCACCTGCTGCTTTGATTAAGGCAAATAAATCAGGTGGAGGTGTGCCTTTAAATCCAACGATATGATTTTCCCAATCCATGGGCGATGTGAATCCACTGCTCTTGAGTGCGGCAAAAGCCTGTTGACCTGATTGCCCGATTAATCCAATAGACACCAGAGGCAACCCCGGGTCAGATCGACGTTTGAGCAGGATAGCAGCATCCTGGGTGGTCACCTGGACTTTTCCCTGGGCTACCAATTGCAAATGCTGCCCGGAACCAGGTGAATGTTCGATAGAGACATTCAAATTACGGGCGGCAAAGAACCCTTTTTCCTGGGCGACATATACACCGACGAATGGCAAGTTTGCTTGAGGTTTATAGCCTGCCATGAATGTCATGTTATCAATGGTTGGGGTGGATGTTGGATTGGCTGCCAATTTAATTGGAGTACAGCCAGCCAGGAAGATGAAGATAAGAATGAAGAGAAGGGAAGATGAACGCTTTAACATAAACTCTCCTGAAATTAAGAATTGGTTTGAGCGGGTTGCCAAAACACAGCTTTTGCTTCAGACCAGGTAATGATGCGATAAATGATCATTCCCGCAGCAGCGAGAATAAATATAGCTGCAAACAAAAAGGGTAAATTTAAATTGGTGTATGCCAGCCACATGGTGCGCCCTAATCCACCTGAAGCGCCTGTCCATTCAGCCACAACAGCGCCAATTAGCGAGAGCGGACCGGTGATTTTTAATGCAGTAAATAAATACGGGATGGCAGAAGGAGCGCGCAGAAAACGGAAGATTTCCCACCGGCTTGCATTCCAGGATTTGAATAAATCGTACAGCGCTGGATCCACACGTTGCATGCCACTGAGAACATTAATCAATACCGGGAAAAAGCTCATCAAGGCTGTGATGATGATTTTGGGTAGAATGCCAAAACCCAACCATAAAGTTAATAAAGGTGCTATGGCAACCATAGGGGTGGATTTGATCAGAATTGCCAGTGTCATCACACCATCTTCTATGCCCGGTAAGAGGGTCAGAACGGATGCCAGTAGAATCCCGGCGAGAACGCCAATCATTAGTCCGGTCAACGCTTCGCCCAGGGTTAAGAATGTTGCCTGGGCAAATGTATTCGGGTGTGATAGAAGTGTCTGAATCACCCGGGAAGGCGCAGGCAACAAATATACAGGCGTACCGGTTAAGAAAACACCTAATTCCCAAGCGAGGAAAAAAAAGATTACGATGCTCAGCGTGATAACGATGGTTTTTCTGGATTGTTTATGCTGCATGGTTGATATTTCCGGTAGAATCCTGATGAAGTATGGAACGCAATTTGAATAAAAGTTCTTGAAAATCAGGATTATTCTCAAGACGGGGATGTGGGATTGCATTGGGAATATCGGCCACAATACGACCTGGTTGCTCAGAAAAAACTAAAATACGGTCAGATAATTTAATGGCTTCATGAATATTGTGAGTGATCCATATTACAGTGGGAGAAAAATCTTTCCAGAGTGAGAATAATTCTTCGGTAAGACGTTCGCGGGTCAATTCATCCAATGCCGCGAAGGGTTCATCCATCAGCCAGATAGGAGCATCCTGAAGCAATAAACGCGCTAATGCCAGTCTTTGTTGCATTCCGCCGGAAAGGGTGTATGGGTGTTGATCAGCTGCGCTTTCAAGCCCGACACGTTTAAGTACCTGTTCGACGTTCAGTGACTGTTGGTTTTTCCCTTTCTGAAAACGTTCTGCTAATCGAAGATTGCCTTCTACTGTTAACCAGGGCAATAAGGCTGGGCTCTGTGCCATCCAGGCAACCTTGCCATTCTCAATAGCCTGTTTCGGATGAAAATTGCCAATCTTGATTTCACCCTGGGAAGGTACAATCAGGTTTGCAATTAACCGAATCAAAGTCGATTTGCCACATCCGCTGGGACCAATCAGGGCAACAAATTGTTTTTGGGATACATCCAAATATATATCTTGTAATGCATGGGTTGTTTTACCGTTGAAATATTGATGAGAAAGCGATTGAATTGAAATCTGCATTATTTATTTCTTTTCTGCTGCCAGTCCCATCCAACCTCTGAGGGTTTCAGGGAAGATGGTAAAAACGGTTTCCACCTGATTGATGAAACGTTGTGGCATATCCTGTCCCAAATAACGTTTGGATAATTTACTTAACAGTGTTGTGCGGGTATCCATGTCAGCATTGATAACTTCTTTGGCGGAACCACGTATCACGATCCGTCGATAAGGAGACCAGGGCTCATCAACGGTAAGAGAAACCTGGGGATTCTTGCGAATATAATCCACCCACTGGCTACCATGCAAGGCAAGAATGTTGAATTTTTTCCCATCCCATTCTTGCCAGACGGGGATGACATGCGGATGACCATCAGGACGAATACAAGCCAAACGGGCAGTCCAGGGACCGATTAAGAATTGTGCGATCTGAGAATCATTCATCATGGTGGTGGGTTGGAACGAAGACTGTTGATCCTGATGATAAGGACTATATTGTAGAGCACCCAGCCGATATGAAATACGGGCAGCCATCGCTCGTAATTCCGGTATCCATTCATTCAGTAGTTGTTGGGATTTCCAGCGATATTTTGGTACTGTGAGTAATAAACCGGCGATTGGCTTGATACCGTCTGCACAGATGGGGATGGCAATTTCGAAATAATCATTATTTTCTCGCAAACTATATCCGTATTGAATTATTTGATTTTGATAAGGTGGAATTAAAATACGATAAGCTGTCGAGTCATCCGAAAGTGGTTCTCCAACGGAATAGACAGCTCTGATCACCTGATCCGCCTCTTTTTGATCCAATAACAAGATGCCCTGTGGACCGGGAACTGCTAATCCAAGGGTTTCAGAAAATGTTTTACCGTGTAATTCCTGTTGAAAAACATTGATTAAAATCTGGTAAGAGGGTGAATTCGCCCCGGACCAGGATAACAGGCGAGGACCAGCAATATAGCGTCCACGGGTTTCAGATTGGTCGAGATAACCGATATCTTTTAATTCTTTTAACAAAGTAAAGAGTGTGCTGCGGGAAATTTTGGTTTGTTCAAGAATTTCCTGAGGACTTAAACCTTCAGGATTTTGCATAAAAATTTCAAGCAACGATAATGTTCGTTCAATTGTGGAGGATAAGGTTTCTTTTTTCATAATGAAGTACTATATATGGGACTACAGTCCAGTATAACATACTTTACGTTAATGACAAGAGATTTTTAAATAAAAAAAGGCATCGTTTTGGAAAGATGCCTTTCATCATTGATTGGTTGTCTGAATTATCGCAAGAAGAAGGTTAAGACAATTAAAATCCCTATAAAGCTACCAGCCAGAATACCAATTCTTTTCAAATCTTTTTTGACAAAAGAATAATCAGGATTGAAATCGGTACTTGATAAACGATTTCTTGGGCTGTTTACGTCGGTAGCTGTTGTGCTGTTGGTACGAACAGTTTTAGCTTTTCGGTATTGTTTTTTTGCCATGGGAGACACTCCTCAACCAAATTCTTCCGTATTCTTTATTAAAATAGGCGACTTTATTTATACCACGTTTTTACAATTATTGGTCGAGCAGAGTCGCGGATATCACCATTCGATGTGTATCAACCATGTATGGATAACAGGAAATCAGTGTTACAACCGGGTCAGTTGTGGGAGCCATAACTTCCACCTGAAGAGGTCCGACAACCTGCTGTTGTTGCACGACATAGGTGTATGCGCGTTGATTGGTGTAAATAATTACCTCATCGCCTGGTTGCAATTGATCAAGATCACGAAATATTTCACCAAATACATCATTGTGGGCCGAGAGAACCAGATTTCCATTCTGACCAGGATTGGGCGAATGTATATATTGACCGACACCTTTTTTGAGTTGCTCTTCACCATCCCCCATGACAATCGGCGCATCCACCGAAATAGCCGGTATGCGAATGCGAATTGCCTGTTCCGGGCTTGCAGTAGGTAAGGGAAGGTTGGCCATGGCCTGGACATGAGCTCGGAGATGCTCTGGTATTTCAGACTCGTTAAACCGTACACCGCCGGGATCTGTTGGAGGGGTGTGCCCGGATGGTAACACAACTGCCTGGATAATGGCTGTTGGGGTTAATGTTGGTAAGGTCATTGAGGCAATTGCTTCCTGATTCAGATTCCGTAAGAGCCCAAAAATATTAAAGAAGATAAAAATCAAACCAAGTACAGCAATTACTTCAATACCAACCAGCATTCGGTCAAAAAATGTACGTCTGGGTTTACGATCTGGCAGATAGGTTTCCAGATCATCTTCGGATTGAGACACATCCTCAGATAATAAACCTGGTGTTGCTGCTGGTTCTAAATTGACCATGCGGTTTGATCTGCGGTATTGAGATGGTTGACGTGATCTTTCAGCTCTTTGCTTTTCGATAATAATCTGGCGCAATTCCTGAATGGACATATCGTCTACAGATTTTTTTCTTTTTCCAGCCATAAGATCCTTTTTTTGTGATTATACTCTAATTCGTATCCTTTCGATAATTCGTGACATGGGTGTTTTTGGCGTGCTGCTGCACGCCAAAAACACCCAGTTGCCCCGATCTATAGAGATCATTCTCTAATTCGATCATCAATTTTTGTAATCCGGTTAAAATGTCATTGCAAGATGGATTCCTGGCAAATTTGTCTGATTTGGAATAAATTGTAATTTATCTAATCATGCAGGGTTATAATTATCGTCATGAAAATCATTGATGATTTTTTTAATCGTTTATATGAATTTGGAGGGAGCATGCGGCGTTTCCTGGTGGGTCTCATTATTTTTGTTTTTTTTATTGCGTTTTCTTTGCCAGTTCAGGCACAATCTGAGATCACGATTGAAGAAATGCAGGTCAAAATCTGGCCTGAATATGATCAGCCATCCGTATTGGTGATCAACAATATATTCCTATCCGGTGATGTAAAATTCCCTGCGCGTATCAATTTTAATATACCGGTCGCAGCAGGCACACCTCATTCTGTAGCTGTCAGAGAACTGGACGGGCAATTATACCTGTTGGACTATGATATGACGACTTTGGGAGAATGGAACCAGTTGACTTTTACTTCTCCCTATGCTGAAATTTGGATCGAATATTATGATCCATCACTGGATTTGGAAAATCCTCTTCGTAGCTATGAATTCAAATGGGTCGGAGAATATGCTGTTAATAATCTTTCACTTGAGGTTCAGCAGCCAATAACCGCTACCAATATGACCTTCAAAGAAAGCATGGGACAGCCTCGTGTTGGCACTGATGGTTTGACCTATTTCACCAACGAGGTGGGTGAGATTAAAGCGAATACAAAAATTACTTTAAATTTGGAATATTCAAAAACAGATAATACACTCAGTTCGAGCATGACAGTTCCTGTGCAACCAGTTACACCATTAACAGAAGATACTACTATTCAGGGAAAGACATCTTTTGCTCAAATTTTGCCTTTTATTATTGCCGGTGCCGGTCTGGTGATGTTAGTGATTGGTGTACTTTGGTATTTGAATCGACAAAAAGTAATTTTGCCTAATTCTCGCCAACGTCATGTTAGCAATAAAAGAATATCCTCGCACCACGAAGGGGAAGCGATATTCTGTCACCGCTGTGGTCGTCGGGCAGATTCTGGTGATGTATTTTGTCGATCCTGTGGTACAAAGTTGAAAATTGAGGAATGAGATTGTATTCCGATTTGGCAAAAGCCTTCCCTTGATTGTATGGTGTATGAGATTTATAATCAAGGAAAGAAATGGGAGTAGATTTTGAATAACACATATCCAGAACAACCGGCATTTGATCAGGTTGAAATAACAGAAAAAAAACCTAAGTTGCGCAGCTTCTTTTTGGAAATTTTTCAGACGCTCTTTTTAGCGTTGATTTTTTATTTTATTATCGATAGCTTTTTTCCGCGAGTAAGGGTGGAAAATATCAGTATGAAACCTACCCTGGAACCGGGAGAATTGTTGCTGGTTAATAAATTAGCCTACAAGATAGGCAGTCCTCAACATGGGGATGTGATTGTTTTCCATTACCCTGGGAACCCGGAAGAAGATTATATTAAACGCTTGATCGGATTGCCCGGAGATGAGATTAGAGTGGAGGGAGGATTGGTCTATATTAATGGTCAATCGCTGGATGAACCTTACATTTCTGCACCGCCGTCTTATCGTGGAAATTGGGAAGTACCGTTGGATTCGTTTTTTGTGCTGGGAGATAATCGCAATCAATCATCCGATTCACATAGCTGGGGGTTTGTCCCTGAAGAAAATGTAGTTGGAAAAGCATTGATTGTTTATTGGCCCATTGATCAAATAAAGACATTGACACATCCTTTAACCGTTAACGCAGCCCAATAAAGGGATAATGATGCGCAGGTCCATTCAAAAAAGCAAAGTGTTTTGTCCATCATGCCAGGTGGGAAATTATCATTTAAAGTTGGTAACTTATTATGCCTGGCACAAGAACGATTTAATTACTGTGCCCGATTTCCCGAGCTGGGTATGTGATGTCTGCAATCGCATTGAATACGATGAAAAAGCTGTAAATCAACTCAGGTCATTATTGGCTTCGTCAACAGATGTCCGGGTTGTGGAACATGCACGCAAGAAACCAAAATCCTTACAACCTTCCATTAAAAATCGACGACCCCATAAAACAAATAATAATTAATGGACAAATCTGATAGGTTGATATTTTTATTAAAAATGATAGAATAAATAAACTGTTATTTTTGCTTGTAAACTTGGGGGGGCATGACCCAACTCTTATCGTTTCTTTATTTGATCATTTCACTTATTACCATTACATTCCTCATCAGTTTTGTAGTTTTTGCGATACGAAATCGCAATTCTGTTGGGGCAGTTCCATTCGCTATATGGCTTGGTTTTACCAGTGGTTGGCTGTTTGTTCAAAACCTGATTGCCTATTTACCTCAGGATTTGGTGTCCATTAGTCTCAGAATTGAGTTGTTTTTATTAAGTTTTATTCCAGCAACATTTTTACTTTTCATCCTGCAATTTACTGCCCATAAACGGTGGAATAATTCCTGGCGGCAGTCCATGATTTTTATTTTTCCTTTGGTGACCATAATATTTGGATTAAATACCAAATTTGATGAAATGATCTGGAAGAATGTTGAACTATTTACCTTTAATAATTTAAATATTGTTGATTTTAATTTCGGTAATTGGTTTTTTGTTTTTTGGATCTATTCAATCGTGCTTTATGGTTTTATTTTTTACGAAATCAACAATCATAGTAAGTTGTCGATAAACATTGAAAAATCCCAGGCGATCATATTTAAATTATCAGCGGGGATTTCATTTGCTCTCAGTGTATTGTGCCTGGTTCCATTATTCCAGCCGGAGATCTTAAAAATCACCGCGATTGGTTTTGGCATCAGTGGTGTTTTGATTGGATTTTCGATATATCATTATCAACTTTTCGACCTTTCACCGTTAATTTATCATTCTTTGTTGGAAAATATTCAAGACGGAATCATTGTGGTTAATAAAAGCTATCGACTCCTTCAAATTAATCGAAAAGCTCAAACAGTCCTTAATCTCAATGGCAATGCAATTTTCGGTGAGGTATTGTATTCGCTTCTCCCTGTGAGTTCACCCTGGTTGAATGCATTTCTTTTTAAACAGAATGATTTGGTTATCCGATCTGAAAATGAGCAGGAGACATATTACGAGATTATTTTCTCTCCTTTATCAACTCATAACCAAAATCCAAATGAACTTATTCTGATTCGAGATGTAACTGAATACAAAACCAGTAAATTGGCAGAACAATCTGTTCGAGAAATGGCTGAGATTCGAGCTATGGAGTTGGATGTTTTAAGGAAGGTAGCAGAACAGCTCAATCAATCGGTCGAATTAAAAGATGTGATGTCGATGGGTCTGGAAGCAATTGTTTCATTGATTGGAGCCCGGTTTGGTTATGTGATTCTGGCAGATGAGTTTGGCAGGCCTGGTCTGGCGGGTTCTTTTAAGCTGCCAAATCCGGTTAAGGAAGCTTTTGATGCAAATCCAATTTGCCCGGTTTGTAAATCATTTGAACGTTTTTTAAATGGGGAATATCAGGAACCAGTGACCTTCATGCCCTGCAGGGTATTGTTTGACGTCTCAATTTCTTATCCTGGCTTATTCAGTATTCCATTGAAATTAGGGGAACGACGAATAGGTTTTCTGCATCTGGTGATGGCGCCTGAAGTTGTTTTTTCTGGTGGTGAAATATCATTATTACAGACGTTGGGAGATCAATTCAGTGCAGCCGTGGAACGCGCCAGGATGTATGAGAACTTTGAAAAGATGGCAATGATTGATTCTTTGACAGGGTTATACAACCGAAGACAGTTATTTAATCTTGGACAAATAGAATTCAGTCGTGCCTGTCGCTATAACCATTCCATTTCGGTGATCATGCTGGATATCGACTTGTTCAAAAAAGTGAATGATGTATATGGCCACATTATTGGGGATCAGGTTCTTCAGCAAATAGCCAACCGTTGCCGTTCTGTATTAAGGACATCAGACATTATTGGTAGATACGGTGGGGAGGAATTTGTAATTTTGCTTCCTGAAACAAGTATTCATCAGGCGCAGAATATTGCCAACCGTATTCGATTATTAGTGTTAGATAGACCCATTATGACGGATCGTGGAGATATCTCCATATCGGTCAGTTTGGGTATTTCCAGCATGGAGGGGGATTGTGACTCTCGACTGGAATGGGTGATTGATCAGGCAGACCAGGCTTTATTAAAAGCAAAAGATTTGGGGCGTAATCGAGTGGTGACCTGGAATGAAAACCAGTTGTCGTTATATCAAAAAATAGATAAACCTAAATAAACTTCTTTTCCGTAAGAAAATTTGGTGTCATTTTAATAATTAGCGGTCAGGGTGTTTTTGGCGTGTGGACGCACGCCAAAAACACCCGTTTGCCCCGATTTATTGAGATAATACAAAATTTGGATAGAATGATTGAACAGATTGATTGAATTATGTACTGATCCGTCATAAAATGGGGCTTATTAACAACGAGAAGATATTGAGGTATTTAAATGACAGATTATTCTTTGTATATTCCAGAAAGTGCGATGGCCATTGTTGCTCATCCTGATGATATTGAATTTTCCTGCGTGGGAACATTAGCACGTTGGGCGAAAGCAGGCACACGAGTGAGTTATCTATTATGCACCAGTGGCGATGTAGGTATTGCTACCCCAGGAATGACCCGTGAAAAAGCAGCAGAAATTCGAGAAGAAGAAGCCAGACTGGCTGCAAACATCGCTGGCGCCACTGAAATCATTTTTCTACGAGAACCAGATGGATTATTACAGGCTACGCTGGAATTACGGAAGAAAATCGTTCGGGAAATCCGGCGGTTTAAACCGGAGGTGGTTATAACAGGAGATCCAACCGTGGTGTTTGCCAGTGAATACTACATCAATCACCCAGACCATAGAGCAGCTGCAACCGCTGCTCTGGATGCGGTCTTCCCGGCTGCCGGGCAACCTAATCTATTTCAGGAATTGGAAAGTGAAGGGCTGCAAGCTCATAAAGTGCGAAAAGTGTTCATCTATGGACAACAACAATCTGAGCTTTATCTCAGTATAGACGAAACCATGGAGATTAAGTTGTCGGCTTTACGGGCGCATAAGAGTCAGTTCCCCCATGGGGACCCTGGTGAGCGTGTAAAACAATGGGCATCCGAACGAGCAAAAGATCAAGGAATGCAATACGCAGAAGCATTCCGGGTCATCACTTTAGAGGATGATGAAACCTGGGAGCGTTTACGCCAAACACAAAACGGGATAGGTTGATTAAATTACTCGGATTTATTCGCCAAACATCTCTAATAATAATGGATTGATCATCTCCCAATTGGGAATAAGAATGTTAGCACCATCTGCAGTGATGGTGGGATAAACCATCTCACGTGTGATGGTTTGACTATTAATTGTATCTGAAATGATAGCCCGTACCAATGCAACACCAATGCGTGGGATTTCGAAGAATGGGACATTTGTGTCTACTGCCTGTAAACTGGTCGTAATGATGAATGGGATCCTTGGCCAGGCGAGTGGATTGAGCATTTGTTTAATGGCGGCTTTTAGCATCATTTGTCCACGCTGCATTCTAAAGAAATCATCACTACTCTGGCGATCTCTCACAAATGCCAATGCCTGATCTCCATCCAATTTATAGATACCAGGTTCATAACCAGACATAGGTTCTTGAATTTCGATGTTGATGCCACCCATGGCATTAACAATATCTTTAAAGCCGTCAAAATTGAAGCGGACGTAATAGTTTACTGTTAATCCAAAATTTTCACGAACCGTTTGCATTGCAGCGTCTGGTCCAGTGCCTGTCAGATTTGCTTCAGCGAAGAAATGAGCCGTGTTGATGCGGTTCTCACCAAAATTCGGAATATTAACCCACAGATCACGGGGGATGGATAATAAATTGACATCCGGTTTCAACGGAATTACGCTCAAGAGTATTATGGTGTCAGTTCTACCAACAAATGTTCCTTCCGGTGAACGATCGACACCCAGAATCAGTACATTGGTCCGATAGGGAAATAACAAAAAGCCAATAATGATAGCCAGTACCGGAATTATCAATCCCCATACACAACACCCATATCCTTTTCGCTTCCTCTTTGGTTGAATTTCTGGTTCTCGCTGCAAAGGTAATCGCGAATTGGAAATTTGAATGGGTTGATAATTAGCATTTTTATCGTTATAGAAGATGGGTTGGGTATCTGCGAAAGTTTCCATGGGTTGGGTCACATCCAACGACCGATCTCTTTGCTTTCGAGTGGGTTGTGTATCTTCTTCAGAAAAAATTAAATGTGGATTGTTTTTATCCATCGTTTGAGTCACTCCAAATGTATATTGACAATGATTATAACCGGATTCAAAGTGCAAGTAACAAAAAAGATATTCTTCCACAATAGATGCAAATACACAATAGATGTAAATACTTGACAATTCAGGTAAAATTAGGTATTATAAAACTACCCCCCCCATGGGGAGGGGGTATGGAGATAAGATGCACGATCATAAAGAAGTAATTCAAAGACTTAAAATCGCTGAAGGGCACTTACGGGGTGTTCAGCGCATGGTCGAGGAGGATGCTTATTGTATTGATATCATTCGTCAAATTCAGGCAGTCCAATCCTCGTTAAATAAAATCAGCACCAAGATCCTCGAAGGGCACTTACATTCCTGTCTGGTTACTGCGGTTCAGGGTGATGATCCAAATGAGAGAGAACGTGTGCTGTTGGAAATTACCGAGGTTTTTGAAGCAGCAACCAAAGTTTAAATAAAAGGAGATCAAATGACTGAAATTACATTAAACGTACCCAATATTTCTTGTGGACATTGTGTCCATACCATTCAAACCGAATTAATCGATTTAGAAGGGGTTAAAAAAGTAGTTGCCTCCGCGCAAACCAAACAGGTAACTGTTTCATTTGAACAACCCGCGGATACCGAAAATATTAAAGCATTATTAACAGAAATCAATTATCCAGCGGTTGAATAGATATCGGAAAAGGTTTCACCAGAGTTGAATGTTCATCATGAAAGGTACATCTAATGACTGAGTCAAAACACATCGTATTACCCATCACAGGAATGACCTGCGCAAATTGTGTAGCGTCTGTAGAGCGAAATATAAAGAAAGAAAAGGGAATTAATTCTGCTATCGTGAATCTTTCTTCAGAGCGAGCGACAGTTGATTATGATCCCACTCTGGTGAAACTCCCCATCATTTTACAACGCGTAGAACGTGCAGGTTATGGGGTTGCAACGGGTGAAGCAGATCTATACATTCAGGGCATGAGTGATGACAATGATGCCAGACGTCTCGAAAAAGCCTTTTTAGCTCATGAAGGTGTATTAAATACCAGTGTAATTTATTCAGCGGAAAGAGCAAAGGTTACCTATATTCCAACCATAATCAGCCAGCAGGATTTACGAAAAATTGTGAAACAGGCTGGATTTCAGGCTGTTGAAACCGGTGATTCTGCCATCGATGCTGAAGCGCAAGCCAGGGAAGCTGAAATAAATTACCAGAAGAAGATGTTGATCATCGGCCTTATTTTTACCATCCCGCTTTTCATTTTATCTATGGGAATAGACCTGGGTCTGATTAAAGTTGACATGCACAGTACCTGGCCGAAATGGGTGATGTTTGCCCTGGCAACACCGGTTCAATTTTATGTTGGCAGGCAATATTACATCGGGGCATACAAATCCCTTCGAAACGGTTCCGCAAACATGGATGTACTGGTTGCCATGGGGTCATCCGCTGCCTATCTGTACTCCATACCAATTGTTCTGGGTCTTTTACCAGGTCATGTATATTTTGAAACCGCGGCAGTCATCATAACATTGATTAAACTTGGAAAGTATCTGGAAGCTAAAGCCAAGGGTCGAACTTCAGAAGCAATCAAAAAATTGATAAATCTAAGGGCAACAACTGCGCGTATCATCAGAGATGGAAAGGAAATCGAAATCCCCTCCGATGAAGTAACCATCGGTGATGTGGTGCTGGTACGACCAGGGGAGAAAGTTCCGGTGGATGGCGTGGTGATGGAAGGAAAAACCACCATCGACGAGTCGATGCTTACCGGAGAATCGATGCCTGTTGATAAAAAACCGGGTGATATTGTGATTGGTGCTACGCTCAATAAGGTCGGTCTCATTCGATTTGAAGCAACCAAAGTAGGCAAAGAAACAGCTCTGGCACAAATCATAAAATTAGTTGAAGAAGCACAGGGAAGCAAGGCCCCCATTCAGAAGCTGGTGGATAAAATCTCATCTGTATTTGTTCCGGTCGTGATTGGCATTGCTGTTGTTACTTTCCTGGTCTGGTTTTTTGCTGTTCCTCCAGCGATAGATGCAGAAATATCGCAATTTACCCGGGCATTAATCAAGATGATTGCAGTACTGGTAATCGCCTGTCCCTGTGCCATGGGATTGGCGACGCCAACAGCGGTTATGGTTGGTACAGGTCTGGGCGCAGAACATGGAATTCTGTTTAAATCCAGTGAAGCGCTGGAACGTGCAGGAAAATTAGATGTTGTTGTTCTGGATAAAACCGGTACCATTACAAGGGGTCAACCTGCGGTTACCGATATTCTTGTAAAGAATTTTCCAGCGGGAGATGAAGAATTATTACGGCTGGCTGCATCCGTAGAAAAAGGGAGTGAACATCCATTGGGTGAAGCCATTCTGACCGAAGCAAACCAGAGAGGGCTTCTCCTCAGCGATCCGCAAGGTTTTCAGGCGCAGGTAGGATCTGGCGTTACAGCGGAAGTAGATGGAAAAAGAATAGTTGTGGGCAACCTGCGAATGGCAAAAGAGATGAACTGGCAGACTGATGAACTGAATGCAGAAATTCAAAGATTACAGGATGAAGCCAAGACTGTTATGCTGGTCGCTATTGATGATGTGGTGTACGGATGTATTGCCGTAGCGGATATGATTAAGACTGGATCCAAAGAAGCTATTGATGCTTTGAAAGCAATGAACTTGAAGACGGTCATGATCACCGGTGACAATCATCAGACGGCAAATGCAGTCGCTCAGCAGGTTCATCTCGACCAGGTAATTGCAGAAGTATTGCCAGCGGATAAAATTGAGAAAGTAAAACAACTGCAAGTGGATGGCGCTGTTGTAGCCATGGTGGGAGATGGCATCAATGACGCCCCAGCCCTGGCACAGGCGGATGTTGGTATGGCAATTGGCACCGGTACGGATGTCGCCATGGCTTCGGCCCCCGTGGTTTTGATGGGTGGGGATCTATCCGGCGTTCCTAAAGCGATTCGTTTATCTCGTTTAACACTATCGACCATAAAACAGAATTTGTTCTGGGCATTTATCTATAACATTATTCTCATTCCTGCGGCAGCCATGGGATATTTAAATCCAATGTTGGCAGCTGGAGCGATGGCATTCAGCAGTGTGTTTGTTGTCAGCAATAGCTTACGATTACGCCGGAAAAAACTGATTGTCCACTAACGACGAATAATCAGATCCCGGCGTTCGATTTTTTTTAGTGCTGCATGCGAGATTTTAGGAATTCCGCGCAGGTAAATTTCCTCTAAGCGCCGCATTTCGCCGAGTTTTTTTATGCTCAAATCAGTCAGACGGGTACAATAACTTAAATCGAGGTAGCGAATATTGCGCATTTGGATGATGGGGTCGATACCATAATCGTTCAACCCACAGGCACTCAGATTGAGATGAGAAATTTGAGTCAGTAAGGGAATAAAACGCATTCCTTTATTACCCACATTGCGGTTTTCGGATAGGTTGAATGAAAACAGACCTTCCACATCCTGAATTTCTTCTATCAAGCCTTTGATGGTCTCATCTTTCAAATTTTTTATGCTAATTTCCGCAACCATCCCGGTTGGAATATCAAAAAATCCTGGTCCACCCCCTAATTTAATCCACTCAGAATTCATCTGGTTGGCTGGTTTTATCAGTATGTCAATGGGATAACTTGTTTCGATGCGACGATTTGGTTGTTCATTCATACTGGCATTTTATCATATTTGAAATTTCTACTTGATTCAGAAAAAAACACATCCAGCGAAAAAAATGGCCGGATGTGTTTTTGATAATTAAGCTGGATCTATTTCAAGAATTTTTTGATTTCCGGAATTTGCCCGGCGCTACCTAATTTCTGATTTTTATCTGCAATGAATTTTGCATATTCTGCCATGAAAACTTTTCCTGGTGGACGAAGATCAAAGTTTTCCGGGTGTTCCAGGAAATATTCGCGATGAACACGAGTCCAAACCAGACGTCCATCGGTATCAATATTGATTTTGGTAACACCCAGTTCTGCCGCGCGTTTGAATTGTCGATCATCAACACCTTTGGCACCCATGAGCTTGCCACCGGCTTTGTTAATGCGTTCAACTTCTTCCTGTGGAACCGAACTGGAACCATGCATGACCAAAGGAAATCGAGGTAATCGTTTTTGGATTTCGGATAACACATCAAAGCGTAATGCCTGTGTTCCGGAAAATTTGAAAGCTCCATGACTTGTTCCAATTGCACAGGCTAAAGAGTCCACACCTGTACGTTCAACAAATTCTTTTGCCTGATCGGGATCGGTTAATTTTGCATTCGCTTCATCGACAGCTACATGTTCTTCCACACCACCCAATTGTCCTAATTCTGCTTCCACGACAATACCCTTGGCGTGAGCAGCATCCACCACACGTTTGGTGATGGCAATGTTCTCCTCAAAAGGCTCATGGCTGGCGTCGATCATCACTGAGCTGTAAAAACCACTTTCAATGCAGTCGTAACAGGTTTGTTCATCGCCATGGTCAAGATGTACCGCAAAGATCGCATCCGGAAAAATCACATCCGCTGCGCGAATGATTGATTCGAGGATGTATTTATCTGTGTATGAACGTGCCCCTTTACTGATTTGAATAATGAAAGGTGCTTCCGATTCAACACAACCACGGAACAGACCCATGGTCTGCTCTACATTGTTGATATTGTAAGCACCTATTGCATATTTCCCATATGCTAAGTCGAATAATTTCTTGGTCGTTACAATCATAGGTATCTCCTTATAATTATTAATTGCTCATCGTTTGCATTATTAAACAGGCTTTAACATTGTAAATCAATTGCCCAGGAAATTCCATCAAATGTCGTTATTTATTCATTACTCCATTTGTTTTATTTGTTTATCAAGATTGAGCAAATGAATTTGAAGTTGACTGAGCTCTTCGTTTACCTGGTCTAAAGATTCTTTTTCAGAACGCACAAAACGGGTATAAGGAGCGATAGCAGCATTAATTCTTTCAAGACTGCGATCCATTTCATGGTTAAATTGGGTGTTCAATGTTGCAACCAATTGTTCACGAAGCATTTTTATTTTTTGTGTAAGTTCCAAATTCGCTTTTCTTCTTTTTGCCGGGATCACGAATAATCCCAATACGGCTACAGCGCTGGCTACCAGAATACCAGTCACATCAGCAGCCAGGGAAGATGCCAGAACGGCAATCAGCGTGCCCAAGCCAACCGCTCCAACCTCGATAGCCGCTGCAGCAGCAACCGCATTTTGTGCGCCTTCTGCTATATTAGCCGCTTCGATGTGGCGATCGTAACCGTCTACCACTCGTTTTGCCCGATTGGCTACACTCTCAATCAAGTGTTCCCGATTATATTGGAAGCTTGTGTTCAGGTTATCACCTATGATTTTGCCTTGATGGGCATTTTTGCGTTTATCCAAATGGTCCAAAACAGCTTGCCATTGGCGAAAATCTCTTTCAACCATCCAATCAATGATTTCCTGAATTTTTTCTTCTATTTGTTGTGGAACATCAGCAATCACTTCGAGCTTAAACGCGTTTTGTATTTTTTCCTTCTTCAATAAATCCGGAATACGGGCAATTCTTAAATATTCTTCAAAGAAGATTTGCCCACGTTGTTCCATGGAATAAAGGATATTTTCGATATCCGCCATACGAAAATCAAAGTCCTGACGCATATCTTCTTTATAAAGGCTCAATTGTCTTTCCACACTGCTAATGACTTCCCAATCCTCATTAAGTAGCTCTAAACGGGACTGAACAACATCCGCATAACGTTGGTTGAGATTTAAACCAACCCCTATTGGATTAAGGAATTTCAAGCGTATTCTTTCGGTTTCATCCAGAGAATTCTGAATATGTTTTTCCAATTCTTCAAAATGACTGGCATGCCAGAGATGTGGATTTCCTTTTTTTGCCTGCAACGCCAGTCTTGAGCTGACGGAGAATATTTCAGGTTGGATTCCCAGCAACGAGCGTATATTATCGCTGATGAAATTTTCCACCTGGTGAACTTCATCTTCATTTTGCAGGAGGTCTATTTTATTGAGTACAAGCACTAATTTCTTTCCCCAATCACGGATTTGTTGTAAGAAGGCTCTCTCGCTTTCGGATAGGGGACGGTCAGCAGACGTTACAAATAAAACCAGATCAGAGCGAGGGATAAATTGACTGGTGATTTCTTCGTGTTTACGAACAATCGCATTGGTGCCAGGTGTATCCACTATACTGATCTCTTTTAACATGGGAATTGGGGCTCCTATTACTAAAATATTTCTATCCGTTATCGTTTCCTGGGGTTCTTTATGATAGCGAATGATATTAATTTGGGTTGTGGTGGGAGTAACCCCTTCTTTCAGTAAATTGTCCCCGAGTAATGCATTGATAAATGAGCTCTTACCAGCATTGAATTCACCGACAATAACAAGCAGGAACAAATCATCGATTTGCCGAATTGACTGACCGAGGGTTTCTAAATCGGCTTTGGATGCTCCAAAACTGACCAAAGCCATTTGTAGATCATTCAGGAGATTTCTCTCAAGCGTCAATAAATCTTCTTGGTTTTGTTTGAGTATTCTCATTCTTAATTCTCCATTACCCTATAGATCATACTCTTTGAGCGTAAAAAATACCAGTTATTTCTAAAAATTCATGAACGTAAATCAAAAAATTTGTATTGGTTCTTTCCCAATTGTTTAGCTCGATACATGGCTGTGTCAGCTTTGTTGATCAATTCTTCCGGTGTCGTTCCATCCAAAGGATAGATACTGATGCCGATGCTGGTTGTTAACTGACAAAGGTTGCCATTGCTTCGGTATGGTTCGGCAATTGATTTAAGAATTTTTTCAGTAATTGGTTTTACTGCTTCAATGTTGTTAATATTCTCCAGCACAAGAATAAACTCATCTCCCCCAAAACGTGCAACAGTATCTGCTTCACGAATATTCGCGGAAAGCCGATTTGCGATCTGAATTAATATCTGATCGCCAACCATGTGGCCAAACATATCATTAATTGTCTTATATCCATCCAAATCCAGGAAAAACACAGCAACCTTGGTTTGGTTTCTTTTTGCATGTGCAAGTGCATGATTTAATCGATCGTAAAGCAGAGATCGATTGGCGACTCCTGTTAATTGATCGTGTGTGGAAAGATACTCCAGATAAGATTCATTGCTTTTACGATCGGTTATATCGATTATAGAGACAAAAATTTTCTCCCAGGTTTCTTCATATCCAGGTGCGATCGATAAGCGTAAAACGGTGTAAATATGATTGCCTGCGAAATCTTTATGATGGATTTCCCCTATGCATTGATTTTCACCTTCAGCTAAAGATGCATAAATCTCACCATTAATTGGAACTGATTCTGGCAGGATTATATTATGAACATTGTTAATCAAATCTTCTTTGGACGAAGCTTTGAATAACCTGATGGTAGCCTGGTTGACATTGATCACTTTGATCTTTTCCATTAATCGGAGCACGATGTCCGGATTGGATGAAAAAAATTCGTGAAAATTCTTCACTCCCATGGATTTAAAGCGATCAATTTCAAATTTTATCACACTAAAATCTTCTTCCCATAATGAGATCGGAGAATCCTCAAACAAGCTTCGATAACGCATTTCACTTTCTTGTAAAATTTTCTCCGCTTTGATTTGGTCTGAAATATTCCGGTATAGTCCCAGTACACCCACCTTTTTATTATTGACGGTGACTGGAACACCAAATATTTCCACCTGAACCCGATTACCATCTTTTTGTTTGCGAATACCTTTGTCAGACACTCTCATGCTATTTAAGACTTTTTCTGTCAAAGTTTTAGCTTCGTTAAATTGATCTTCTCCGGCAATCAAGGTATCCAGATCCTGGGATAGTGCTTCGTCCTGAGTATATCCGAAGAGTTCCTCAAATGCTGGGTTGACCGAAAGGATGCGCTGGTTATTATCCAGGGTTACGGTAGCTATCGGGTTATTATCGACTAAAGCGCGAAAATACTCTGCCTGAGATTGATAAGCATGTGTTCTCTCGGAAATGGTTTTTTCCAGTTCTTCTTTGTGAACCTGTAGAGCTAAATTAGCAGATTCCAATGCTTCTTTTGTGGCAATAGCATCCAAAATGTTCCTGGAAAGAAGGGAGGTAACCAGTCCGATCACGATTAAGAAACCTACTTCTAAAACGTAGATTGAGTTAATGATACCAACACCAACTAAAGTATCATATACAATGGCAATAAAAATAATCAATGTAGAAAGAAATAATGGGTGTTTGAATTTATTTTTTTGCCCATGAAATTCTTTAATAACCAGAACCGTGATAAAAAAGAAAGAAATAACCCCTAATCCGAAAGTGATTTGCGTTATGATGCCTGGCACACTTTCATTGATAATCTGCATAGTACCAAAGAAATTGATCAGGTGGAAATTACTTTTTCCAGTATTCCAAACAAGTGGATGATCAATAAATAATTGTGGAATTATGGCAAGAAATGAAATAATACCCCATATCCAAAAAATATTTTTCCAGAAGATTACATTTAGGTAGTGAATGACAAAATAGAAAAACGTTATGAAAAATAATATGATCGATGCAATCTGCATCCTTTGAGATAGATTTGCTTCAACCAGTGTGGATGAATTATATAGCTTAGTGGTCGAAATCCCATACAGCATAACTGCAATGGCAGTGCATCCAAAGGAAATCTGAACTTTATCTATTTTCCTTGTTGATGAAATCAATAAAATGAATACACCCAAAGCTCCAGCGATGCCTGTGACGATAATGGGCACAATGGAGAGCATGGCAATCATAAAAAAGTACCCCGTGAGATTTTATATTGATTATGGAAAAAAAATATACCCATCTATAAAACTTTCTTAATTATACAATACACAGAAATTTCGAAATCCATACTCAAATAATGAAAATGTAAAGTGATTGATCAGCTTAAGGCTTGATTGAAAGTATATTGAGAGTTTAATTTGGGTCTATTTGACAATCCTTGCTATTTAATTAGAAAACAGGTCTTTAATTGTTCAGAAGACCTGTTCGCTTTGAAAGTTAAAAAAACGGATTAGATTTCTACATACCGGTTAACACGCTGCTCAACAACCTTCAGGGATCCTTCCCAGAATGCCTTATCACGAATATTGATACCGAACCGATTCGCTAATTCTGCTGCTGAACCCAGTCCGGTACTGGAAAGCAAATCTTTGTATTCAGGAATGAAGGAACCTCCCCTTTGCTGATAAATGGCATATAAACCGGTACCAAACATTAAGCCGAATGCATATGGGAAATTATAAAATGAAAGATGAGCTGAATAGTAGTGTGGTTTCCATGTCCACATGTATTTATGCAGGTAATTTTCATCCAGACCATCGCCGTATGTGGCTTTTTGTGCCCGTTCCATGATGTCACAAAATTCCTCTGCGGATAGATCTGATTTTACACGGCGTTCGAATACTTCTTTCTCAAAGAGATAGCGAGAGTAGATATCAACAATTACCTGTGAATCACCATTCAACATGCCTTCAAGGATGGCTAATTCTTCTTCTTTGCTTTTTGCCTGTTTAAGGGAGGCATTCGAGATAATTGTTTCACACATAATCGATGCAGTCTCTGCCATGGTCATGGGCGTACGTTGTTGTAATTGGGTGCGATTTGCTTTCTCCATGCAATCATTGTGGAAGCCGTGACCAATTTCATGAGCCAGTGTGGAAACCTGATCCAGTGATCCATCAAAATTACTGAGAATGCGGGATTCTCCGGTTCCTGGAATATCCATGCAGAATGCTCCCCCCATTTTCCCTTCACGTTGTTCTGCATCGATCCAGTTATTATCAAATGCTCGTGCTGCAAAATCAGCAAGGTCCGGAGAGAATTTTGTAAAATGATCCAGAATAAAATCTCGTGCTTCCAGGAAGCTAAATTTGGTATCCGATTGACCGACCGGAGCAAAAAGATTCCACCAGGGCAATTTTTCCTGACCGAAGCGTTTTGCCTTCGCCTGAAAATATCGCCTGAACATGGGGAAAGAGTCCTGCATAGCGGAGAGCATCGCTTCAAGTGTTTCACGATCAATTCTGGCCATGTCGAGGGCACTTTCAACCGCGTCTTTGCGTCCTCTTTTCTTGTTGAGGGTGATCACAGTGCCTTTAATGCCATTGAGTGCTGCAGCCAATGGTTCTTCGACCGATTTCCAGGCTTGCATTTCCTTCTCATACCCTTTTTTGCGAACTTCTTCTAGAGGATGAGAACGTAAATTAATCAGAGCAGGACCAGGCAGTTTTTTTAATTCACCTTCAATTTCCATTTCCACCGATAATTGGGAAGTGATGACACCCTGTAATTTTTCCCATCCGGAGGCGCCACTCAAATTCAGTTCTGAAGCGAGTTCTTCTTCTGCCTGGCTCATTAGAAATTGACTGAAGTGGATGATTTCTTTCAAAGCAAATTCGTGTTCCGCGACCGTTCCACCCAAGGAAATAATCTCATCCACTTTGGTGCTGATTTTTGATAACCAATTTTTGAAGATCACGTCCTGGTTTTCGAGACGCACGCCTAATTGTTCATATTCTGAATTTAAGCGGGTTGCCAGTTTGTTGTATGAATCGGTACTGATGAAACTGTAAATATAATTTGCTACTTTTCCCACATGTGTTATTGTTTCATTCAGGGTATTTATATATTCGGATAAAGCTTCATTTAGAATTTGTGGATCAGTTTCAGGTTTCAATGGAGCTAATTTCGTTTGAAAGCAGGATACCAGTTCATCAATGATGGTTGATGTGTCTGAAAAAGCTTTCTTAAACTCTTCTGATTCGAGACCAGGAAATATATTGGAAAGATCCCAGCGGGTTGGTTGATCATTACTCATACGTTCCTCTTTTCATTTATGATATAAATTTTGGAATTTGTTATCTGAGGCATAAAAAAATTATACATCCATTAATGATGGTGTAATTGTTCCCATTGATTATCCGGGCCGAAATATTTCTGGATCCATGGATATTTTTGATGACGGGTGGCCAATAATGCAGCCAATGCAGTTGTAATGGGAATGGATATAAATAAACCAATCGATCCAACCAATGTTCTCACAATTTCTTCTGCGATAAAGCTGATATTGATTAACATGGCAGGATCCTGATTACTGATTGAAAATAACAATAACATCGGTAACGAAGCACCAGCATATGCAAGCACCAGTGTGTTTACAGTTGCTGCAGCGTGATCCTTGCCAATATTCATAGCGCGTTTGAACAGAAAGCTAAAACTCAGGTTTGGATTGGCCGCAAATAATTCGAAGACTGCTGATGCCTGGCTGATAACCAGATCATCCAGCACACCCAGGGCGCCGATTAACATTCCGGCTAATAACAAGCCCTTTATGTTGATTGTTTGTGTCGACATTTGTGAGAGAAAGAGCGCGTTTTCATCTCCATAACCAGTCAACCGGGTAAAATCAACAAAGTAGCTGGATAACAGACCCGTTAATACCAAAGCAATGAAGATCCCAACGACCGCAGAATGAGTTTTGAGATTCCAGCCATATACCAGAAACTGAGATACAGCCAGAAAAACGAAGGCGCCTGAAATGCTGACCCAGATTGGATCCTTTCCACTCAAAATTTGTGGCAATATATACAGAACAATAATTAACAGGCTGAAAGCAATCCCGAATAAACTGCGCACTCCTTTCCAACCACTGATGAGAACACTGAACAAAACGAATAATAAAAACAAGTACAGGATTGGCCTTGATCTGACAAAATCGGTAAAGAATGCTTTAAGCTCTCCAGTATCCGGACGCTGTCCCACCGTTACCAGGATGTAATCACCTTCTTTAATTTTTTCATCACTCCCCAGAATCTGGCGGAGACCATAATCGACTGTTAAAACTGAGCCTTTAAAATCACCTTCCACCAATTCGACATCAAAAACCTGATAATTCTGAAGGGTTCCTCCAAGATCGGTTTGCCCCTCTTCTATCAGATTGATCACTCTGGCACTCACAGTGTTCGACTCATAACCAGTGTTGTATGTTACGTTTGAATCCTGAAAATGCAGTTTTATACCTGGTGTGATCATGATATAAACTAAAATGGTGAAAACAATGACCAAAATCAAGGGGATGATGATGGAGTGCTCTTTTTTGAAATTCATGATACCTCTTGTGAATGCATAAAAAAACGCAGGCGTCATCACCTGCGTTTAATAACTTTAATAAACCAGGGGACTAAATCATATTAACCCAGAGAAAATGTTCTAGTAAATCAATTGTTTCCTGTTTTTCTTCCAGAATTTGTTTTACCACATCTCCAATGGAAACAATCCCTATCATTTTACCATTTTCCATGACGGGTAGATGGCGTAGTTTCTTTGTGGTCATGACCGCCATGCACTCTTCAACTTTTTGTTCAGGGTCGACAAAGTAAACTGGATGAACCATTAAGGCTTCAACGGGTTGATTCATATCAAAACAATCATCATTGATGGCATGCCGGGCAAAATCACGCTCAGAAAAGAATCCGACCACTTTGTCATTTTTCACTACCGGTAATCCGCCTACATTATATGCCTTCATCATTTCCAACGCTTCTCGGATTGTTGCATCAGGATGTGTGACCCATAATTTATTACCTTTATTTTTGAGCATATCGTTTACAGTAGCCATAATCGATCCTTTCTGATGAACATCTTGCTTAAAAAATTATGACAAAGCACAGTAAGATAGTCAAGTTTCTGTCTAAATTATTTTGTATATTGCCAGTTAATCATAAAATTCGCAGCGTATCTGAAATACAGTATCTGAAATACAATTTCCACTTCTTCAAACCTGTAATACAATTGGGAAGATTAAGGAATAGAAAATGTCCCCTACTGGAAAAGAAAAATACTTTCACAAAAACGATCAACACAAGTCCATCAGTTCAAATCTTGATGAAATTGAAACAATCCTTGGTAAATTGGATGGTAGTCAAAGTCCAATCGCTGAAAAAGTTTTTGATATCATGGATGACATCCACGAGCAAAAGAAATTTTTACACATTGATGAGAAAGTAAAAATTGAATCTCAATTAAGTTATGTAACAAAACGCATTTATTCATCGGCGAAGGTATTGCTTAAAACAATCGGGGGCAAAGAAGCACTTAAGGAAAAAAGAAAATTAAAAGGAATAAACCCCGATCACTGGTGGTGGTATCTCGATCATTATTTAGAAGATAAAAGGAAAAGAGATTTACAAAGAAGCGGTATGATTGGTTTGATACTGCTCGTCGTTTTTGCTCTTCTGGTTTTTGTTTATGATCAATATCTTGCTCCGCCACCTGAAGTTAGAGCAAGAATTGACTATGAAACCAGAATAGACGATTTTATTTATGCCGGGGATTATGTAAGTGCCATGTCTGAGATGGAGAACGCATTAGCAATTGCCCCTGATTATTATCCACTGTGGATAAAGAAAGGGGCTCTTGCAAAAGTTTTAGGTGATGAAGCATTAGAACAATCTTCGTATGACACAGCACGACAATTGGTGGAGAACCCAGAGTACTTCTATTATGAAAGAGCCAGTGTTTTCATGCAATTTGGATTGTATGATGAAGTCTTAAAGGATACAGACAATTTATTAGCGATTAATGCAAAATCGGCTGAGGCATATCTTTATCGGGGGTTAGTTTATGAAATGCGAGGGGAAAACTCTCAAGCTTTTGATGCTTTTGAAAAAGCAGCTTTATTAGCAGAAGAACAAAATAAAAACCAACTTGTTGCAACGATTCGGGTGAGAATGGGCATGCTCATGCAATCAATATCCATTCCCACCCTGGAAAATTAACAAGGATTTATTCATTACCCGATTCTTCAGTAGCCATTGGACTGGAATAATCATCCGTCGTGAGATTAATAAATCTTTCGGCGTTGTAGCTTGAAATTACAAAAATGTACTCAGATTCAGTCCATTTTACAAAATAATTTCCATTCTCATCCTGTTTGCCGATGACTAATTTACCAGACTTTGTTTCTTCAGTATCTGTCGAATATTCAATCTTCATGGTAGCCTTGGGAGTATCAAATCCATACTCGGCATTTTCTGATTTTGAAACCGGTTCAACAAAACGCAGGGTAGTAAAACCAGTTAATAGACTGCTCCATTTGCTTTGATCAAATTGATATCCTTCTTCCAGTGGTTGACCGGACCAAGCTGATTCGGCGTCTGTTTCGAATATGAAATCACCTGCATTGTTAGTTATTTCAATTTTTTTCACGGAACCACTGGTGATTTGATATATCACTGAATTAACCCAACTGGCGATAGATGTAGAGATTTGAGAAGATGTGAGCGCATTGGTCAGATAAACTTCAGGCTTTCCATTCAATCTGAAATGAATATTTCCGGTAGCTGGTGAAGAACCGAAATAGATGATCTCTTTGTTTCCATTGATGGTTATTTCAACTTTTCTTTCAAAATTATCATTGGATATATTCAATCGATCATGACTGGCTTCAGATCTGGTTACCAGCCGGTTATCCCGGATGGTGGCGAGTTTTTCCACCAATTGTGGAATAGCTTCCGCGTTCACAGGAAAGTCATCCTGTAAAGGTAATACCCATTGTTCCCCCTGTTTTTCAAAAGAGACGAGATTGCCAGTTGAGTCGCTGATATTGATGGCGGTTACTGATTCCACTTTTAAATCTGGAAAGATCAAATTATTACTGGCTGCAACAGGTCGTTGAAGAAGAAAGACGACCAAAATCAGAATGAATTGCAATCCAAGAATTGCCAGAAGATATTTTTGTATTTTACTCATTGGATGCTCCTCTCCGGGATTGTTTTGATTGCAGAGACAAAATACTGATCGACTTATTCTTACGTTTTCGGATTTGCCAGAATGCATATAATCCAAATAGCAGGATTGCCTCTGTGACATAAATACTGATTTCCCAGAATGTCTGTTGGTTGGTATCCATAGGGATTAATACCCGGGTAGCTGATCCTCGCGAACGAATAGCTAATAAATCAGTATCTTCTACAGACCAATCAACCGCATTCTGTAATAGACGTAAATTATTAACAACATAATCCTGCGTCAATCTGGAGGATAATTGCAGAGCAAAATCATCTATGAAACCTGCACTACCAAATACAACCAGCCGGCTATTGGTTGAAGATTGATTGATGGTGGTGAACCCGGGGTTGGTGTTTTCTGTTCCATCGGGATTGGAAATTACAGGAACCGGTTTATCTTTGAAGAAAGATTCAAATGATCCCTGTGCGGATATTGCCAATGGATAAGATGAACGCGTTTCACCAACTTCAAATCCGTGCTCTGGATACAGCTCAAAATCAGGTTGGATATTTGTGCTGGTGGATATCCAGGCATCATTACTGGAATTGAGCAAAACGGTAGTCTCGCGTTGGCCAGCAATGTCTTTTTGGATTTGAACGGGAGAAGCCCAGTTCATACTGATGGCGGGTAATCCTGATACGATCAGATTCTCTCCAGCCATCATATCGGGTCGGACATCCACAAAATATGGATAGTCAACAGCCTGTATTTCCTGAACCTGTACCTGACCGAGATTTCGATTGACTGCCACCGGGAAGGCGGCATTTTGAGTATCCATCACTAATTGATTCTGAACAAAGATGCCATAGGAATTGAGCATTTCGATTAAACCAGTTTCAATGGGGGTCAAAGTCAGGAAACCGTTGATGTAATCAGCATCCAATTTGTAAGGGCTGATGGCCAGGATGACTGCACCACCACGCATGAGGAATTGATCAATGGCATATTGCTCAATTTCACCTAAATTTTGTGGTGCAATGATAACAACTGCATCGAAATTATCCGGAATTCTCCCGGTGCTGAGATCAACGTACTGAAGCTCGTAGTCGCTGTTTAACTGTTCCAGTACAAATTGATAACTGGATATCGTTTGTTGGGTCTGGCCATAAATGTCCTGGGTGGTGGTGGGTGGTGTCCAGATGCCGATCACTTTCAGGAAACCACTCGACGTCCTTTTCAGAGCTGATTCGATTGCCAGGCGAATATCGGCCTCATTCGCTTCTGTGGGGGGATAAATGATTTGAGCCTGGTTGCCATTTTGGAGTAAAAGATGGAAGAAATAGGAATCCTGGGAGAATAAGGCGACTGGATAAGGTTCAACCCCCAATTCTTCAATTAATTGTTGACGGGATATCGAAGCTCCCTCAACGTCAGGGTCTACGATTTCGAAAACAAATTTTCCATTCGACTCATCCTGAATTTGTAAAGCGATCTGGTTAATCAGGACAACGATTTCATTTTCATTTGCTGGTAACAAGTTTTGAGATAGGAGTAATGTTAATCTAACCGGTTCCTCGAGCTCTGCCAATATTGAATCGATGCTCTGAAAACCATAAACCGTCTTTTTTACCGCAGAAGTCAGGTTGTACTCGAGGTTTTTCAGGCTGACATTCACCCCGGTGGCTGTCTGTTGCACTTCTATCAAATCTTCCAATCCAATCACGATGGATTGATCTCCATAGCGCACAAGAATATCAAAATAGGCATTGACAATAGAGGACTCATTTCTACCGGCTATTTGGAAAGGTGTTGGTTGGATTCCATAAGCCTGGTTGGCTTCTGTTTCAATTTCCGGGTCATTAATCGGGTCTACGACCTCAGCAGTAATCATTCCCCTGGAAGCGATTTCGTATTCTTTGAGCATATCGCTTATTTGCGGAATGAGGGGAGAAAGCAAGGGATGAGTCTTTTCACTGAGGTAAGCACGAATGAGGAGTTGTTCGGGTAAAGTGGAAGTCAAATCTCTGGTTGTTTGAGAAATGGTGAATTCTTTTTGAGATGTCAAATCCAAACGCAAACCATACAATGGATAGATCCAGACATTAATTGCAATTAAATTCAGACAAATTAACGCAGTGGTACGTAACGTTGTAAACCGGTATTGAGTGGCTTGCTGGGACCAGCGTAAACGATCAATCGAAAGTACATTTAACACAATAAAAAAAGTACTGAGTGAACTGTAATATACCAGATCACGAATATCAATCACACCTCGTTGTATACTTTCAAAGCGACTACCTGTGCCTATTGCCCGAAAGATTTCAACCAATGAGGTTGGGAAAAAACTTGTAAAAAACGAACTTCCAATCAGATAAAAAGCTCCTCCCGTAATGACGGTTAAAATGAGAGAAACAATCTGGTTATCAGTTCTTGAAGAAATGAACAAACCGATAGATGCGTAGGCAGCTGCAATTAAGATGGATGCCAGATACCCCCCTATGACTGGACCCCAATCTAAATTCCCGAGAAGAGATACCATGATGGGGAACGGCAAAGTTAATAATAATGCGATTCCAATCATACTCATAACAGCCAGGAATTTTCCCAGTACAAGTTGCACATGGCTGGTTGGTAATGAAAGTAATACCTCAAGCGTTCCTGACCGCTGTTCTTCACTCCATTGTCGCATGGTCAGAGCCGCAATTAAGAAAATCATCAGAACCGGGATCCAGGAAAATAAAGGACGAATATCTGCAATGCCCCTGGCAAAAAAACCTTCCACCGTGAAGAATATGATCGCAATGGCAGCCAGATAGGTCCCCAGGAAAATCACAGCCAATAAGGAATTGAAGTAACTATTCAGTTCTTTACGTGTAATTGCCAGAATTTGTTTCATCGTATACCTCACTCAGCAATGGCAAGTTCGTTGAAAATAGATTCGAGAGTGTGAACATCCTTACGCAGTTCGCGTAGTGGCCAATTTTTTTCCACTGATAACTGAAATATTTTTGGTGTGATATCGGATTCCGGTTCACCCTGAATGTAATAAAGCGGATAATTATTCTGACCTGATTCTCGTGTTACCCCAACCACTCCATTTAACTGCATTAATAATTTTTCAGTATCAGGGCGGTCTTCATCCAGAACCAATATGGCATTATCTGTGTTTGATAAATCGGATAAGCGTGAATCAGCCTTGATCTTGCCATTCATGATCATGATAACCCGATCACAGAGCGCTTCCACTTCCGAGAGGATATGGGTGGAGAACAGCACTGTACTATGTTGTGCAAGATTTTTTATTAATTGTCGGATTTCGATAATTTGTGTTGGATCCAAACCGACGGTTGGCTCATCGAGTATGAGAATTTCTGGTTTATGTAGGATCGCCTGAGCCAGGCCAACCCTTTGTCGCATTCCTTTACTGAGTTGTCCGATAGGTCGGGTAATAACATCGTCCAGATTGACAGCATGAATTGCATCAATAATGGCTGGAATTTGTAGTTCAGGGTCAATCAGACGCAAGTCAGCCATCATCTGTAAATAATCCTGGACGGTTAAGTCGGGATATAAGGGCGCATTTTCAGGCAAGTAACCAATTTTAGCCTGCACCTTTGAACGATCCTTTACAATGTCCAATCCATTAATGGAAACAGTACCACTGTCTGGTTCCAAAACACCGGTGATCATTTTCATCAACGTCGTTTTCCCTGCTCCATTCGGTCCGAGTAAGCCTACAATCTCGCCTTTTTGGATATCAATGTTTGTAGATTGAAGTGCCTGAATTTCACCGTACGATTTGGATAAATCACGAATTTCAATCATTGTGCCTCCCATGTTTTGAAATCAGGAATTTTACTCAATTAATGTACTACTATTTTTGAAATATTTCCATTAGAGATTTATTAAAAAACACCTATTTTTCCAGGATACTAGGTGTTTTTTGTTTTTTGGATTAATTAAACCTCAGGAGCGTTTGTAACGGGAAATCAGTTGTTTTCTTCGTAAAACACTGCGAGCGATCACTAAAAATATTGCGAGAACTGCAGCGCCAATCCATGCAGTTATCGTGACAAGATTGTCACCACTGCCATTCTGGGTTATCCCGATAAAAGCCCAGATGAGCACTAGAGTGTAGAAGACCTCCGAACGTTTCAGGGTCATCAACAACCCTAAGGCTGTACCGACGATTAAGACGATGATCGTCCAGATTGTTTCCGTCAACCCAAATCCATCCCAATTTAAATCGAGTAGAACAACTGAAATATTTGCAATCGTGGCAACAGAAATCCAACCTAAATAGATACTAAATGGCATATCTACCAACCACCGTTCATTGGGCTTGTTTTGGGTTATCCCAATACCCAGACGTAGATAAATTACTAATAAAGAGACCAATAACCCAAGCATTAAGAGCAATGACAGCGGGAATTGTAAATAATGCCAGGCAAAAATCCAACCGCCATTAAAAAGATTAGCCAGAATGAACCAGATTCCGATGCGATCAAGTCGGGCATTATCTTTTTGTGAGGGTAAGACCTGATAGACCGCAAAAACCGTCAACGTCAGGTAAATAACACCCCAAATGGCAAAGACATATCCAGCCGGGGTGAATAAGGCAGCAAATGAATCACTTACTGCTCCGGTTTGGAGATTATTGATCGGAAGAATATTTGCCAGTGCATTGACTGTTAAAGTTACCAGTAAAGTAACAAGATTTAGTATGCGAATTATTTTCATCTTATACCTCTTTGTTTATATATTTTTTTTCGGAAACCAGGGGATGAAGGCATTGGTGGTCTTCATGTATTCTTTGTAACCCGGTTTTCTCTCGGCCATAGATTTTTCTAACATAACAACACCTGAAACTTTAATAAGGAAATAAGTCATGATAATGGGGCTGAAGATTGTCAGGAACCCCAGAAGGGAACCGGCAGCAATCAGGTAGAAACCCCACCATTGCGCTGAATCGCCGAAGTAATTCGGGTGTCGGGTGTAACGCCACACGCCAGTGTTTAATAACTTGCCTTTGTTGAATGGGTCTTTTTTAAATTTTTCCAGCTGAATATCTCCTACTGTTTCAAAAAAGAAACCGATTGCCCATATGATGATCCCGAAAATTTCTAATACACCAATGCTGGCTGGTGTAGAAGTTGCCTGGGTGTGAATTAATGGAGCGGAGATGAGAAACATCAGGGTGCCTTGCAGCATGAAGGTCTGCAGGTAGCTATACCACCACCATTTTTCGCCATACTGTTTTCGCCAGGCGGCATAACGGAAATCTTCGGGTTTTCCTTTGTTTCGCAAGAAAATATGAGTAGTCAGGCGTAGACCCCAAAGCGTGACCAGGATATTAATGATCCATTTCCGGATCACAAATTCTTCAGGGGTCACCAAATAAACGACCCAATTGACCAAAACAAAACCAAAACCCCATATGATATCAACAATACTGGTGTTCTTTAATTTCAAACTCAATAACCACATCAGGGTCATCAGAACCCAGATGGTTAATGCTGCCAGACCGTAAAAAGACCAATAACCCACTTAGTCCTCCAGCTCTTTGTTATTCACACCAGAGATATTATTTCGAAATTTGTTTACGCGCTCTCGTATATTGGCGAACTTCGATTCAAACAGGGGCTTGTGGATCTCTTTTTGAATGGAAACAATACAGATTGTGCCTGGACCAACATGTGCTCCGATTGCTGGGGTTACATAGGAGATGATAGGCTCTATACCTGGCCAAATATCCTTCAGTTCGTCCCGCACCTTTAACGCATTTTGGTATGCATCCGCATGGATAATACCAACGATCTCCGCTGGCCCTAATTCCCGGGCAATTTCTAAAAAGCGTTGATGAGCTTTTTTGCGGGTGCGTTTCATCTCCACCCCGGAAATGCCATTACTCATTTTGGTTATTGGTTTGATTTCCAGAAGATTTCCAATGCCTTGCATAGCGAAAGATAGGCGGCCACCACGTCTCAAATATTCAAGGGTCTCGAGTTTGGCAAAGGCGTTCGTAAGTGGTTTTTTCCTGAGTATCTCTGCTTCCACCTCATCCAGACTGGCACCTTCTTTAGCCAGTTTCGCCCCCACTAAAGCCAGTACACCCAATCCCATACTCAGTTGACCCGAGTCGATGACTCGAACAGGAACAGCATCAAAAGCATCAGCGGCAATTTTTGCCACGTTGTTTATGTTACTTAATGTTTCAGAAATGTGGATGGAAATAATCCCATCTGCACCTGCGTCTGCCAGTTTTTGATAAGCTTTTATGAAAGCATCCATACCAGGTGCTGATGTAGTTGGCAAAGGTTTGGCAGTGGGTAATGTCTTGAAAAAGCTCTCCCGACTTAATTCAATCCCATCCAGATAACTCTTTCCATTCATGTTCACATAGCAGGGGATAACAAGGATATCAAACTCTTCTATAAGAGAAATTGGTAGATCGCATGTACTATCGGTGACAATTTTTATATTACCCATCACTTTCCTTTCGCATTTAATTCACCTGATTTATTAAAAATTATAACAAGGCAAAATAAAAAATACAAAAATTGTATAATCTTTGTACAATCCAGAAAAATTTATCCCATAGGTTAATTTTATGGATAAATCTGAATTATGGCTTTGAATTATTCAATCTTTTGATATTTTCAGGATGTGTGTTGTTCTACAATACCACCTGTATTTCCTCGTGAAGAGTTTTCGTTGTGAATTTGATCAGGATTGACTTCGAGGATTTCTGGCGTGTACATGGGGAGTATCAATAACTGCCCGATCGCATCACCTGGTTTGATTTCCAAAGGAGCATCGCTGATGTTGGCGATCTTGACTAAAATTTCCCCCTGATAACCTGCGTCGACCACACCAGCACCCAGCAGGTGGTTGTTACGTCCTTTTGGTTTGAGTAAACCCACAAAACCTTTTGTTATTTCCAGTGTAATGCCAGTGCTGACAATTGATGTCGAATGAGGATCAATAACAATATTGCAATTCGCATAGATATCCAAACCAGCATCAGCAGGATGTTTTCGGGTGGGAAGAAAGGCATTTGGATCAATTTTGGCAATTTTGATAATTTGCATGATACCTCTATGGTAGATTTGTTATGATAGCTACATTTAATAATTATCGCCACTCTGACAGATCACGACCTATAATATTCGTGAGTTTCTCGATATCATGTCTGAAATATTCCTGGAGTTCTTTGCGAAATTGTGGATCAAGCGGTTCTTTTTTTGCTTGTGTAACATTTAATTTTTCGATGCGATTATAAACCACTGAAACACCTTTCATAAAATTGACACCAAATAATGATATGAATTTCATGAAAGGTTTATATATAATTTGAGGAGGATGAAACAAGGTCGCCATGAATTTTGAACGGTTTTCGAAGCTGGCATTGACAGGGGGAAACTCATGCCGTCCATCTGATGGTACACTGATAAATCTAAGGATATCCTCATATATTTTTTGGGGGTCTTTTCGAAAATCTTCAAATATTATGATCAGAACCTGATCACGGGGGAAAATTTCCAGGAGTTTTTCTACATACTTACCGAACAATCCTAATTCACCATACTGGATTAACGCTGGTTGGCGACAGCTTTTGGGAATTTTGTTTCCAGATAATCGTTGTTTTTGTAATACCCAGGCTTTCCTTAAATCCTTTTGATCTTCTCTTAGTAAGCTTAGATTTAATTGATGGAAGGATTGTACAAAATCAATCGGATTTCTCAGACTGAGAATGATTTTTGCTTTTGGATCAAAAGTATGCAAATTGGAAAAAGCGACTTTCGAGTAAAGATAAAATGGGCTTGCTTCGCCAACTGCAAGATGGCTTGAATTGGCTTTTGAAAAAACATTCAGATAATCCTCTTTTGATTTGAAAGATATTTTTTGTACATTTGGGAAATCATGGGCAAAATAATTCAATTCCTTTACTTCAGACATGAAGATTTGTGGATGTTGATTCAGGTATTGGTAAAGCGCAGTCGTTCCGCATCTGGGAGCACCAGCAATAAAAAAAGTTGGTTGTTTCATTTACAAAAAGGAACCATTATTCTTTCAGAGTATTAGAGTGTTGTTAATTATACTGTAGGTTATATTGTGTAGATTTCTGCGAAAATTTCATCTGAAACAAAATTTGAATTTACAACACCGTTTCATCATAATACCCTTGCAATTGTTTATCAGGGTAGAGGTTACTTTGGTCCATATCAGGAAAAAGATGACATTCTTATTTCTCGCTATCATTTGATCCTTTTAAACGCTGGACATAAAATCCAAATTCAGACACAAGATACCCTACTAAGTTTATTATTGGTGACAGCAATACCTAACCAGAGAGAAGGAATATTTAAGAGCACAAGCATTCTTGATCATGTGGAAGATTAATTAATTTTTGCAATGGCATGCTGTCACTTACTTTATTTATCCTGATGGAGCAGCGAACTGAAAAGAATGTTTTGCCAATCCCGTAATTGATGATGCATCTGGGTCGCATCGTTTATGGGTCTGTCAAAATGTAATTTTTCAGGATGCAACACAAAAGCAAGTGTTTGGTCACCTCCGATACCCCCATGATGGGCGAGCAAGTTCTCGAATGCTGGTATTTGATTTGTTTCAGGGTTGTAGCGGCTTTGTATGACGATATCCCCAACATTTGAGTAAGAAAATAATTTTTCTAATTGCCAGGCTACCGTTCCGTCATAAATAGCCAATGGGTTCTGACCTTCAAAATCCTTCGAGTTGAGATAATATATTCCGGCCTCATTAATAACAACAGGCCCATTGATGTAAGAATCAATTGCCAGAAATCCGATACCAGGATGGCATATCAATGCTTCAATCAAATTTGGATAAAGTTCTTTGATTTCCTCCAAGAGAAGTCTTTGTTTAATACGCGTAAAGTACAACATTGCCAGGCTGCCGGAAATACATAGAACCATATCTGATTGTTTTACCTGGGTATCTTTTTGAGGTATGTCAAAATAGAAATAATTTCCTTTGTCTTTTTTGTATTGTTCATAAATGCGACGGGCTGTTTTGTTGAGTTTTTTATGGGGAGCCAGTGCCATTTGTAATAACGAATTGACATATCCTTTTGTTTCTTCAGATGCGCCTGTATCAACAATCGAATATTGATTCTCAAGAATTCTTTGGATAAGTTGCTCGAGGGTAATTCCAAATAATTGTTGAAATGGTGTTCCTTCAGACAAACCATGGTCAGAAATGATGACAATTTCGTAAATACGCGGGGCATGCTCAATAGCATCTTTGATGCGCTGAATTTGTTTGTCAATATCACGCAATGTTGTCATTGCAGCCGGGCTGGCTAAACCAGTGTGATGGGCTACCACATCATAACCAAAATAAGTTGCGTAGATCGTCTGACTCCCAAGGAACATATCCTCGATTAATAGGTGGGTAGTTAACTCGCGAATGAGTACGGCTGAAACAGTCCGTTCTAATGCGAAAAGTAGTGTTCTTCGAATACGAGGACTTCGTCTGGACAAAATTTGTAGCGTGGATTGATAAAGTTCACGGATTAATTCCAGGATCATCAGAAGAATTGTGTGAATATAGTTATAAGGATTAAGGAAAAAATTATAGAAAATACCACTTCTTTCAGGTAATTTTCTAAATTGAGATAATTTACTCATGGTTAGAACTGACCGGCCGGCATTGCCTGAAAACATATTACCCAAACTGGAACTATTAACGGCTAATAAACCTTCTTTGTGTTGGAACCTTTGTTCAATCATCGCTGTATCGCTGGGATGATTGGAAACAACCAGTTTCTCTTTATCTTTTTCATACCACCGGAAGGCAGGGATGTTTGTGTTATCTCCATATAAAATACCCATCTGGCTGGAAGATGTCTGTGATGGTAACCCACAATTCCAGGAATGAACCTGATAGTTTTTTGCAATAAACTTCCGCAAGGTCGGCATATAACCCAGGTCAATGGCTTTGCGGAGAACATTATAAGACAGGCCATCAATTTCAATGATGATAAGCCCTGCTGGTTGTGCACTTTCTGGTGGGAGATCTTTGGGTTTAAGTTTGGGAATGACAGAACGATAATATGAATCATTTTCATCTAATGCCAATAAATTGGATGCTAACAAATTCATAAATGTGATACCCAGAACCACATAAATTACACTTGGATAATCCAGAAAATTGAATCCGGGCATAATGTATGCCACTAATACAATAACAACAATATTCAGGAAAAACGAAAACAATCCCAGTGTTAGAACTGTAAGGGTTATTGTCAATTGTAGAATGAGGGGTCTCAGGATAGCATTTAAGAGGCCAATTAAAGTAACAGCCAAAAATGCATCAAACTCACTGGAAATAACCAGCCCTGGCAACCAACGACCTAATAGGTATAAAGTCATTGTTTCAACGATCCAAACAATAATAATATGACGCATTCTGCGATACGATGGATACGGAAATCTTCCTAATATCATGGTTTTATTTTACACAGAAAGAAACTTTTTGTTTCATCTGTCTATCAACTTATAAAGGATTTCAGTAACACAAACATAAAAACAAACATAAAAACAAACATAAAAACGCTTGACAATCACGACCCAATTTTCTAGAATTCAATATTCCCAAAAAACACAATTATCAAGAATCTTTTTCCAACATTTATTTAATGAGGAGTATTTTATGGCGACAGAGAGTCTTGCAATTCCGGTAGAAAAACCCGTAAAAAAACAACGACGTTGGCGAACTTTATTTGCCTTGTCTTTTGGTTATTTTATTGATCAGGGTGAAGGTCAGACCATTTCCGTTTTATTTCCCACACTACAGGCATTATGGGGGTTAAGCTACACCAATCTGGGCACGATTGGAACCATCAGAAGTATTTTACAGGCGATCAGTGCACCATTTTGGGGCTATGCTGCTGATCGATTCTCCAGAAAAAAAGTAATTCTGATTGGCACGGGAATTTGGGGTATATGGACAGCTGTTTGTGGTCTGACACAGGATTTTGGACAATTATTAATCATCCGTGCAATTTCTGGAATCGGATTGGGCTGTTTGATGCCGGCAACATTTTCAATTATGTCTGATACGTTTCCTCCTAAACAGCGAGGACGAGCATTAGGCGTATTGGAGGCAATTGGGGTTATGGGAATTGTTGTGGGGACCCTTGGATTAGGGCTTCTTGCCTCTCCCACTTTATGGCGTTGGGGTTTTATTTCGTTAGGTTTGTTCAGTGTGGTTTCTGGTTTGGTTATCTGGTTTATGGTGGATGAACCGGTACGCGGTGCATCCGAGCCAGAGCTTATGGGCAAAATAACTGCTGAGGATGCAGCCAAATACAAGGTCAAATTCAGTGATATTCCGAAAGTCTTGAAAATTCCTACCATCTGGGTAGCGATTGCCCAGGGATTGGCAGGTACGATGCCCTGGGTAGTCATGGGATTGTATCTCATTACATGGTTTGTAAATGTACGCGGGTTGACTGAATCGTTGGCCTCTGTAGCCTTTGCAGGAATTGTTGTCGGTACGGCTTTGTCAAATATCATAGGTGGTTTCTTGGGTGATTGGGCAGAAACGAAAAGCCCTAAATACGGTCGTACCGCAATTGGCCAAATTTCCATAATTTCGGGTATTCCGTTGACTTATATATTATTTACCCAAACCGACAACTGGTCTTTTGCTCAACTGGTGGGATTGTGTGCGGTAACTGCTTTGCTCATCAGCTGGCCGGGCAAAGGCGCGAAAGAGCCTATGATGCAGGGGGCAGTCCCGCCTGAATTGCGTGGAACAGCCTTTGCGATGGTGACCTTTATTGAAAGCGGTTTTGCGGCTTTCGCTGCCTATATTGCCGGAGTTCTGGCGGATAGTATCGGGTTTACTGAGGCAATGATCTGGACGATCCCGTTCCCGTGGATTATCTGTGCGGCTGTATTTACTTTATTTTACTGGGCATATCCGCGTGATTCGAAGATTTTGAGAGATCAGATGCAAGAACGGGCAAAAGAAATAGAAGCTTAAGCAAATATATGGAACAACAAAAGAAGGTTCAGTGTAATCTGAACCTTCTTTTTATCGTCCAGTTTAATGGGTTGAAGAATCTAAAAGGTATCTGTGAGAAGCCTATTTTGGAATTCACTGATCGGAAAATAGTTATCGCTATGACCACTGAACACAGTCATATCATGAAGGCAAATAAATAAAGACGACCATCGATCTGCTGCTTTTTGAGCCTGGTTGATTTCTTTTTCCCGTTCTTTCTTTTTGGCAGTATATTGCTCATTAAAATAACGACGAAATATGAAGTAAACCAAAAGTAAAATCACCGGAAATGCAAACTTTTCATTAAATCCCTGTTGCATTCCAGAAATAAAAACCAGCAGCAGGATGATAACCACAATGATGCCGATTAAAACATCCGGAGAAATAATCAGCCAGATGGGTAATCTTTCCAGCGAGGGGGGGTTGATTTCATTTATTAAAGATTTGATTTGACCAGGTTGAATGCTATACTTTGCAATGACATTCTGATCCTTTTTGATCAATCCGAAGTATAGGTCTTCCACCAATATTGTTTGATCTGATCGTGAACAGGCTGGACACTTGATTTGGTAAAGTGTGGGTAGAGTCATGCTTCATCCTAAATATGGTTTTGAAAACTCTCAATAGCCAGCAGTATCCCCAGGAACACATCCGCCCCTGATGAGTTTCCCCAGCGGGATAGCTTCATGGCTTGCTGTTGGAAAGGGATATCCGAGGTCATCAAAACGTCAGCCATTTCTTGAATCCTCGCATCCGCTTCTCCTTGCAGGGCACACTCAAACAAAGTACTGCTAACTGAAGTTGTTTTTTCCTTAAAGGTTGCCAACAATTGATCCTCGACTTCCGTCATCCAATTGACTTCAGGAAACCAGCGTCTGCGCATAAAAGTCAAACCGGTTAATAGATCATCGCCAGAAGGGGTCAGCCCCCTTCCTGATCCGACCAGTAGACTTGCTAGCGAAAGAATGGATTCGGAATCTTTTTGGATCATTGATATTTTGAGAAGTTTGATTGTGTTCCAGGATGAAAAGAGCCATGTATTGTCTGTTTCCAAATAGAGATTATCAGAAACAAACGGCAGAAGCAGGGGGGCATAACCCTGTCCGTTTTTCAACAGGGATAATTGATTGGCTGCCTGCGTCATTCTGTTCTTTTGTTCAATTTCAGAGATGAATCCGGCAGGTTTTTGTGGGGTTTTCCAAATATTTTTTATATTTAATTTTATTTGCTGTTTATTATTTGTAAGAATAAATTCCCCGTCTGAATGAATGACTTGGACTTCATCCTCGTTTTTCCACTGGATAGGAATTTGGTTTTGGAGAATAACATTTACCGGCCCAAAATAATCATTTTTAGTCAAGAAAATAATTCTATTTCCTTGAACAAGCAAAAATAAACCGCTCGAAGTGTTTCCCCAAACAACAACCTGGTTGGATTGAAGCAGCCATTCATAAGCGAATTTGCCAAACGTGGTTTTAATAATTGTGATGTTTTCCTCTATCATTGAGCGATTTTCCATCTTGATTAAACCATAAATCTGTAAAATAATCTCTGTAATTACAAATGATATAATTTGTTTATGGAACAAAATATTCCTGAAACAATGAACAACTCATTAATAGTTAATAATTTAAATCACTTAGGAATTGAATTTCTTTTAAATAATGAAAACGAGTTTGATGAAGAAATTTTAAATCCTGAAACCTTAATTGCTTTACTCGCCAGTTCAAAAGAATCACGGTTTAGGTTGGCATTAATACCTTTATTTATTCAACAGCCAAATCTTGCATCCAAAGTTCCTGTGTTGTATCAAAACTTAGCGCCTTCGGCAAAAATTACTTTGCAATTTTATTATTGCGCAGCCATGTTTTTACAACAGAAATATAAAGATAGATTAATTTCATTATCAACATATGAATCCACTCTCCCCATAATATTCGAAAATCAACTGGATTTTGTGATCGGAAATGATCCAGAGGATAACTTAAGAAAATTAAGTCAGAATCACCAATTAATTTCTGGACGATTAATCAATTGGTACGGAACTTACGAACATGCAATAAAAAGGCTTCTAAACCATTGGCATGATATTTTGCAGCAACTATAACATTGTGGAAGATAAAAGGGGATTAAAATCACATTCTGAAATTGTATTTTTGGCTTGACTTTCGCTAAAAAAGATGGATAATAAAAATACAAATTCTATTGTCTGACAACTTTAATGGTTATTGATTATTGTGAAAAATTGAGGAGGTGCACCAACTATCAATAGCAATGATGGTCTGTTTCGATACGGTTATTTCATCGTATCGTTTTTTTTGTGAAGACAAAGTGTTACACAGATTATAAATTTTTAAAAAGGAGAAGGAAAATGAAACTAATCGATCTTACAATTCCTTTAGGAATTGGCACACCCCCCTGGCCTACGTATGAACCACTACAGGTGAAATATTTTAAACGCTTAGCCCCAAATGGTGCCAATGGTCAATTATTGACCCATTCAAACCACTTAGGTACCCACCTGGATGGTGAGATTCACTTCTACACACCGGGTAAAGACATGGCTCAATTGGACATGGATTTTCTGGTTCACGATGCGGCTATTGTCGATTTAAGCGATGTGGTAGCTGATTATGACGTTTATACCAGCAAGATGATCGAAGAACGTGTCGAAGTCAAGGAAGGTGACATCCTGATCATTCACACCGGTTACCACCACTTTGGTTGGGACCAACCCACAGCTGATGAAATTCGTTATATGGTTAAGCATCCAGGTCCTGGTGAAGAATTTGTCCTATGGGCAAAATCCAAGAAATTACGCTGGATTGGTGTCGATTGTGGCAGTGCTGATCATCCCATGAATACTATTATCCGAAACTGGATGCCCCGCCAAACAAAGCAGGCAGAATATGTTTTCAAGAAGAAATTAGGTGTGGAGTTAGCTGATTTCTTCGATGATGATAAATATCAACAAATGCACATCAAAATGTTCCCTGACCATATCATTCACGCTGAATGTTTGGGTGGCGACCTCGACCTTCTGCTCAACCGTCGCGTGCAGGTTGGATTCTTCCCCTGGCGTTTTGTGGACGGAGAAGCTTCCATTGGTCGTTGTGTAGCATTCGTTGACGATGATGAGTATGAAGAATTGATGGCAAAGAAAGCATCCATGCTGAAAACAAAACATGGTGATGCGATCAATCCTGCTCATGTTGAGAGTTTAAATAAAATTAGTGCAGATAATCTAAGCTAATTTTCATACAAATTATTATATAAAGGAGAATTATTGTGAAATACGAATTACCAACCAAGGTATCTCAGGAAATATTAAGCATTGATGCTCGCGAAATCGAGGCCATGTTGCAAGGGCCAAAGCTTGCCATTCCTGCTTTTCCGGAATGTATGCTCAAGTTAAAAGACGGACGCATTCTCTATATCCGCGAAGCAAAAATGGAAGAAGTACCAGCCATGTTAGGTTACATGGAAAAATTAATGAAAGTAGAACACGACTTCTATGATATCGTTGGTTCCCGTGTTTATTCAGAAATTTTAGGTTGGAAACGAAAACGCCTTAAAGACCCTTATACCCTGGTTGGTCTGGTAGATGGCGTCTGGGCTGGTTTTGCCAATGGTCGCCTGATGAATGAAGATATCAATATCAGTCTCCATACCATGGCTCTGATTCGGGGTGGTCGCATTGGCGCTGCCATGTATTATGCCAAAGCCTATTATGGTTTTGAAATCATTGGAAACAAAGAATGGTGGGCAACCTATGAATCCTACAATGGTTGGATGCGCTGGGGTCTTGGAATGGCACAACCCAGCTACCCATGGCCGGATGTACAACATGAACTCGGTGGCGCAAAAGTATTTTATGTTACCAAAAAATACTGGGATTCAACTGTAAAAGATTATGTCCGCCAGATGGTTGGCGCGGATCTCGACTTCAATGTAACCGATGAAGTTCGCAAAGCAAACGAACAATTCATCGTTCCAGAAGAAGTTCTGGTCTAAATTTAAAAATCTTCCAGTTGGCAGGGAGTTTCATTAACTCCATGCTTTTTTGTTAATTGACCTGAATCTCTCAAATTAGTGTCCTGCCTTAGTGTCCTGAAATTTGTTTTTCCAGGCGTAAATTGAGTGATTTTTCTGAAAAATGAGAAACTCAGTTTGCATCAAAACATGTAAATTTACCGAAATTAAAATAAAAAAGGTCAGGGTGATCCTGGCCTTTTTTGGACAAATTTTTTATCTTAGTAAATGTCGTAGATCGTATTGTAGACGTTGAATTTTCCTGTTGGTGTGACCAGATTTGGAATTCTGGCTACTTCTTCAAGCGTTTTATCATCGTAGACAACGATCTCACCGACTTCACCAGGGATATCAGCATTCCCCCAAATACTGACCCACACTTCAGTGCCTTGCATATTGTATTCAAAGTGGGTTGCACGGCCATAAGATGCTGCTTCCCAGCACTTATATACCTCGCCCGGGTTTTCTTTGGCAATTACACAAATTGATCGTGAGGTGGCAGGATCAGGGTTTAATGTCATATCCACCCAGATCCAAGGACTCTCCGGGTGTGTCTTAATAAACAAACTACCAGAACCTGGTAATTCTGTTGTTCGCACCACACGCCAGGCATTTTCCGGATAATTTTCTGGATCAGTACCAATGGAAGTAATCACTGCTTCTCCGAGGTGAGATGCACTCCAGACAGGTCCAAATTCAGGATCGATCCAATTCGCTCCTCGCCCGGGATGGGGAATACCAGCCGTGTCCACCAATGCTTCCAGGTTGCCTTCCAGAGCGTCAATAACAGCAATTTTATTCATATTATTGGCAGCAACCATGAAGTAACGCTTGCTGGCATCCCAACCACCATCATGCAAAAAACGCTCTGCTTCGATCATTTTGATGGTTAGATTGATAGGATCCGTGTAATCAACCAGCCAAACCTGCCCGGTTTCTTTAACATTGACAATCCATTCTGGTTTGAAATGAGAGGCAACAATAGCGGCTACTCGCGGTTCGGGATGATATTCTTCAGTATCGTAGGTGTAACTACGGGTACTGACAATTTTGAAGGGTTCCAGGGTTTCACCATCGAGAATGACAAAATGAGGTGGCCAATAGCAGCCGACGATCGCTAATTGATCGGTAAAATCTCCCAACTCTCCAGAGTATTTACTGCCTTCAACCGAACGGGCATCGTAACAAAGTTGGGCTTCAGCAACTTTGGTAGGAATTTCCGTCCACAAATCAACCAGCGCTAATTTTCCATCGCGTCCAATGGTATAAACATATCTTCCAGTAGCAGACATTCTGGATATATGAACTGCATATCCGGTATCTACATGGGTGACAACTTCATAGGTATCAGCATCAATGATTGCTATTTGGCCGGCATCACGCAGGGTAACAGCCATGAAATTTTCCCAGTTTCGTTCGGTTTGTGGTTCGGTTGGTCGATCTTCCGGCGGCACCAGTAATTTCCAGGATGCTAACATCTGATCCAATGACATTTCAGGCGGTTGGGGTGGTTCAATTTGCAGATACTCTGCCATAATCTCGGTTTCTTCTTTGGTCATAAAGCCCTGATTTCCCCAATCCGGCATACCACGAGGGGTTCCGTTGAAGATGATTGCGGCCAGTGCCAGGGTGCCTTTTGGTTGCGTTAAATCCGGCGTAAGGGCGGGTCCGGTAGCTCCTTTTCGCAAGGTGCCGTGACATCCAGCACAGCGTTCAAAATAGACCTGCTTAGCCCATTCCATATCCTCTTCCGCTAATCCTGTTTCAACTACTTCTACAGGTTCTTCAGTTGCGATGGGTGTTGTTATTTCCAACCCTGGTAACCTGGCCATGAAATTGATCATTGCATCAATTTCGGCTTCATTGAGATTACTATCTGCATAGGAAGGCATTAAGCCGGATGCGCATGTACCTCCGGGACAATTAGAAGCGATGTGAGCATTCGGATCAAACATCGCCTCCCGCAAATATTCAACGACATTTTCTGCTTTTCCTTTGTATTCAGTACCGGTTAATTGCTGCCGGGCGGTTTGTCCAATCTCTGAGAGGTCGGGGCCGATGGTTCCGGCTGCGTTCTCAATACCCGGGATGACATGACAGGCTCCACAACCACCTTTCGTGAAACCCTCTGCTGCCAGCATCAATTCATCTTCAGCGTCTACTTCGACTTCTTCCTGTTCTGGTGCTTCAGCCTGATGTGTTTCTGTCTCCAGGGTTGGTTGGGGAGTGGTACTGGCGCAAGCGGCTAAAAGCAGGATAACAACCAGTGCAATGAAAAAATTTAAATAGACTCTCATGGGCAATTCCTCCGATTAAATTGATTAAATTATGAAAAAAAATAAGGATAAAAGTGACTAAATGGGTTGTATTAGATATATTACATATTATATATCTAATTTAGAAATATAATAATATTATACCAATCACTTTAAAAAAATACATTAACTAACTAAAGTTAAAGGAAGAGTCTTCGATGAATACTTCGATGAATACATTATTTAAGGTATCGATCGAAAAATTCAATCGTTCTGGTCATCGCTAAACTGAAATATCCGGATAAATTATGGTCATCACCTTCATAGGTATAAAATTCCGCTTCACCATTGACTGCCAGGATCTCATTCCATAATAATTCTGAAAAGATGAGGGGAACACTTTCATCAGCTGTTCCATGATGTAATTGAACGGGTCCAGAAATATCATTCACAAAATTATTAGCCGAAATGGATGTCCAGAAATCAGGGTTTTCTTCCGTTGTACCATATTCCTCATTCCATTCCTGTTGCCAGCGGCGAGCAAATGAGGGAGGTGTTGGTGCTGGGCCAGGGGTATTGCGACGCCATTTGGACATCATATCCGGATAGGATGCCACAACACCTGCCCAGATCACACCTGCTTTGATATCTTCAGAAATAACCATCGATCTTAAGGTGAGATACCCCCCCATGGAATGCCCCCACATGCCTATTTTTTCCGGATTTGCCAGGGGAAATTGCTTTAAGGATGCGACTGCATTCAGCACATCCACCGTATACCCGGGGTCACCGTAAGCACCCAGGGCAGTTCCTTCTGATTGATCATGGCCCCGGTAATCAATTCGAAAGACAATATAACCACTTCGCGCTAACCAATCAACATAAGCAATATAGCGTTCGGTGGTGCGATATTGAGTGGGGGGAATGTATCCATGGTTGAATACGATGGATGGCCAACCTCCTTCCGGGGGATCCCCGGTTGGAACGGTCAGGAGACCATAAATTTTATATCCTTCGGATAAATAATAGGCATAATAGCGATTATAGTTGTAGGCAGCCGTCAGAGTGTTTTCAATCACAATCTCACTGCCTGGGTAGGGGGTCTGGCGCATCGCCAGGATTGTCATAGGATGCAAGGTTGGCGTAGGTGTTGGTGTAATGGTACTTGACGGGGTATGAGTAGGTGTCGCGGTGATTGTTGGGGTAATGGATGGGGCAACTGTTGCAGTTTTTGTAGATTCGGCAGGTTGATTTGAATTATTTGGATTGTTTTCCTCAATCAAGCTGCAAGCTGAACTTAAGGAAAATAAAAGAGAATATATGAGTATCAAGTAAAAATTGCGTACCAATAATTTCAAAAAAACTCCCAGATTTCGCAGATTGAGGTTTATTGCGCTATCAACCAGGTTAATATTTATCTTATTGTATTAAATGATAGAATAAATTACAACATGGTGTCAAAGATAAACACAATGGTTACGAGATGAAAAAAGAATTGATAAATCCAGGTGTTGTTGAATTCTCTGCGCCCATCATTGATCCAGGTGGTGGAGGAGCGTATATTGAATTTCCATTTGATACCGAGGAACTTTTTGGTACCAAAGGAAGAATCCCTGTTAAAGTACATTTCGATGGACAGCCTTATCATGGGACAATGTTACGTTATGGGACTGAAAAGCACATCATCATTATTGTGAAAAAAATTCGGGAAACAATTAAAAAGCAAGCTCCTGAAACTGTTAGCGTCAGAGTAGAGCTGGATGATAAAACACGGGAAATCACTGTTCCGAATGATGTTCAGAAAAGCCTGGAAAAGAATCCAATCGCGCTTGAAAAATATCAGAAACTTTCATATACCCATCAAAAGGAATACATTAACTGGATTCTGGATGCAAAAAGAAGTGAAACTCGTCAGAATCGCATTGAGAAGATGATCGAGAAATTATTGGATCAAATCTAATCACCCAATAGGCGCGTTATTTATGCATATTTCTGCGAACCATCTCAGCAATGGTCAAATTGTGCCGGCTGGTGAGTTGTTCGTTAATCATTTCTATCTGCTTGCGCGGTGAATAGAATGCCTCACTCCAGCCATAACCTGCACAGGTTGTGTCTGCAATCTGGTTACCTTTATCATCCCGCCCCCACCATTCACGATAAATAGCTTCCAGATCCGGTCGAATGTGTAATTCAGGCACATTGAAATGGGCTGAATAATAATAATCCGGGGGAAGCGCATTCAAGATGGTTTCAAAAATATGAACCCGCACTTGAACACCGTTACAGCATTCCGAATCAGCAATTCGACTTAAACCGCGAATGGTAGCTAAGGGAGCCAATACTTCAACCCGTTCCAGATTGCGGAAGCGTTCCTTTATGCGAATAATCACTTCTTTCATCACCAGACCACTGGCAATACTATCGGCAATAAAAGCGATTTTTACATCATCATGTTGTGGCTGATTCAGATCTTTGTCTTTAAACAAAGTCATTTCTACCTTGCGATTGTAAACAGGAACCGAACTATCAAAGACATGATGCGCATCCAGGATGACCTCATCGGTGTAATAGCCATAGGTTTCATAAATCGCTTCAGGCACCTGATACTTCAAACCTTCGCGTGCGATAGGAAAAATCGCCAAGTTTTCCTGTTTGTTGGAGGTGATGGTTTCTCGTAGCGGTGGTGCATTGAAAATGTCCTGCATCGCTTTCCACATTAAATTTGCACGCCCAGCACCCATCCAGACCTGCCCGGGTAAACTTAAGGTTTCAATGCCTACCAGTTCTTCAGGAGTAATCCCGATGAATTCCATTAAACGGGGTTCAGGTTTTTTCCTCTCAATATAGATAAAACGTGCGGTGGATGGAGTATGGTAAAAAACCAATTCAAGATTGGTCACGTCTCCCAGGGTAATTATTCCGGGGCGATAAAAGCCGCTTCCCTCGGGTTTTTTTGTCTTGTAGGGAAGCGGCTTTTCCAGGATCAGGGAGCCTTCGATGAATGATCTGTCATCTTCAGAAAATTTGAATGGGTAGGTATAGGCAGTCATAATTTGATACTCCTTAAGTTACGCGACGTGATCATCTGATTTTCTTAAAGAGACAGGCTGAAAGGTTCATCAGCCTGTCCTTAAGATTTTATCATTAATCAAATGAAAAGGGGAAGATAAAGTTGACAGAAGCAATTTTGTTTTCACACAAAAAATCAATAATCTAATAATTGTTTAATCTGTTTAAAGCATCCAAAGCCTCCTGATAAGTTGGACGCAATTGCAGGGCTATTTCATAATCTGACCGTGCTTTATCAAATTCTCCTGATGCTTCGAAGGCCATTCCCCGCCAATAATGGGATTCTTCTAATCCGCGTTTATTCAGCATTGATAAGGTTGTTTTTGCCAGATCAATGACAGTCTGGTAGTGACCGGTCCTGTAATATGCCTGGTAAGCTTCCACACGATACCAGAGTACCCTCCAGGGGCGCTGTTCCTCATCCAGTGTATTATAATGGTTGAATGCAGTATCAAAAACATCGACTGCTTCATCAAAATTTCCCAACCTGGTCAAAGTCTCCGCCTCGTTGAGATAACCAAAGAATAAATCCCGACCTGTGAGTAATCCAAGTTCAGACTCTGTTTTTTGCAGGGTCATTTGCAAATTCTCTCCAGGATCATAATCTGTTCCTAAAATTGATGCAATTTCTACTTCTTTTTCTGGAGGAAATGCTAACAAGTAAACGTTATTAAAATCCCGCCACCAACGTGTTTGAAGTTCTGTGTAGGCTACCGGTAGATCTGGCATGATGAGTGAATCCTGGGTAATCAAAACGCCACGGGTATCATCATAACCACTGACAACTACATAATGTCCCATCCACCAATCATTCGGTGGATGATGACCTATTTCAATGATGACTGGATATCCCGCAGCAATCAAGCGTTTGACTAAGTCGATATCCCCCCCAAATCGTAAAATTGCTCGTAAATCTGTATTATCTTGAATGTATTTCTGCAATTCTTCTGGCATGACATTGGCATCATCCTCATTAGGACGCAGGACTCCCTTTGTGTCGCGTTGGTCGCCATCCCAACCCCAATAGGAAAGCAGCATCGAGAGGTTGGCTGGACCACAATTGTTAAAACTCTGGTATTCATGGGTGATGCCGGACAGGATGTCAGAGTCTGGAAGAGCAGTGGGAATCTGAGTTGGGAGGACCTGAATTACAGGTGTTGCTGTGGATGAAGGAGATGGCGTGAGGGTTTTTACTTCGGGTAGAACGACGCTTTCAATTTCAGGTTTTTCTCCATCAGAGTCAGACTCATTCGTTTGAAGTGGCAAAAAAACAACTTCATCAGGTGGATTGAAGTAATAATGAATTTTGGTGTGGAGAGATGCCAATCGCCAGGCAAGTCGGGATTGCACAGGAGGCAGGAAATAGATGCCAACGCAAAAAAGTACAATGACAACAGCACCAATCAATAAAATAAAGGATTTTCTCTTATTCATGAAGGCTGCTTAATACACAGATTTAATAAGTCATTTACATCTATTGTGGCTAAACATTCAACAGTGTCGGCTGCACCATAATAAATTTTAACTTCTCCATTTTTTTCAAGTATCATACCCCCCGGAAACAACACATCATTCCGAAATCCATTTTTCTCATATGAATATTCAGGAACCATCAAGGGTTCTTTGCTTATACCAATTACCTTTGCCGGATCTTCTAAATCCAGTAACATGACACCAACTGAATAACGTTTTTGCCAGATTTCTTCCCAACCATTTTTACCTCTTTCAGGATCAAGGTCTACGGTATGAAACAACGTCAACCAACCATATTTGGTTTTAACGGGTGGAGCAGATGGGCCGATTTTATCATTGGCAAAAGGCACCTGTTCAAGCCATAAAACGCCTTGATGGTTCCCCCAATACTTCAAATCAGACGAATCTGAACTCCAGATATCAAAATGGGTTTGCATCTGTCGGCTATAAACTGGCATGGGACGTTCGAGGCGAAAATATTTTCCGTTGAACCTTTCAGGAAAAAGAACCATATTTCTATTGTCAGGTGTGGATAAACTGAGAACTTCAAAATGATGAAAATCTGTAGTTCTTGCTATTCCACCCCTCAACCCATGACGGGTATCCAAAGCAAAACACATATAACACTGGTCTTCAATGACTGTAAGTCTTGGATCATAAGCGCGAAGAATTTCACTCCCATTTGAAAGATCAGGAAAAAATGTAGCAGTGTCTTTGATCACATCATTTACAGTCCAGATTGGTTTTGAATTTACTTTCCAATGAATACCGTCGCTACTGGTAGCTAATCCCAGGTTCGTACCCATTAATTCAGGATTATCCCATTCACCAAAATCATTACGAAAAACACATACGTATTCACCTGAATAAAAAGTGACACCTGCATTAAATACCAATGTGGCTGGATATGGCACATCGTGTTTTGTGAGAATCGGATTTTCAGGATGTCTCAATATTTTTGAATTCGAATGAAACAGAAATTCATCAAACATGGGTTTTAAGTTTATTTCTATATGATAAGAAGAAGCAGATAAGACAAATTTTTGTCTTTTTGTTGTGTATTTTTTTAATTGTATCCCATCCTGCGAAAGGTAAAAACTTTGGAGGGGAGTCAGATAAATCGGTTTATTATTCCCGATGTTAATTATGTGACACAAAATAGCATTTCAATCAGAAAAGAACTTGACGCAATTTGTGCCTAGGCATATAATTAATTAATCAATTTAATTTATTATTTATTACCCCCCTGGAGCAAACTTGGGCAGTAATCAAGTTACAGCAAAATCCCATAATATTCGTTCCATTTTAAAAGCTTTACTCTACCATCAACAAATTTCAAGAGTTGAGTTGGCAGAGCTTACGGGTCTCACGACGGCAACCATCAGTAATCTGGTGAATGAATTATTATCGCAGGGATTGGTTCGTGAAAATGGAATTGAACAGGTGATTTCCCCGCGTGTCGGTCGCCCAAGAATGACTGTTGAACTTATCCCGGATGCTCGATTTGCGATCGGTGTTCATATCGGAATTGGGGAATTTCAAGTTGTTATTACAGACCTTTTAGCAAAAATTGTCTCATCCGCAACTCAGAAATTTGAGGTTTGTACGACTGCTGAAGTTGTCATTCAAGAGATTGTTTCCCAGATTGATCACCTGATCATTCAGTCTGGGATATCGAAAAATTTGATTGTGGGAATTGGAGTTGGAGCTTCTGGTCTGGTCAATGTTGAAACGGGCGTAAATATCAATGCACCAAATTTGTGTTGGCAAAACATTCCCATTCGAGAATGGATTCATCAACGTATTGGACTACCAGTGGTTGTGGACAATAATGTGCGCTTAATGTGCCTGGCTGAGGCGATGTTCGGGGAGGGAAAAACCGCCAATGTGATGGCTTTTGTGTATGCCAGAGTCGGGGTTGGCGCAGGTTTATTTGTGAATGGAAAATTGTTTCATGGCATGGCTGCTGGCGCAGGAGAAATCGGGCATAGCATTATGATTCCGGATGGCGGAGAAAAATGCAGTTGTGGTAATTATGGTTGTCTGGAAACATTAGTATCACAGAAAGCAATTCTTAGATCTGCAAGACACCTGGCAGAAGCAAACCCAATTGGCATTCTGGCACAAAAATTTAGTGATTGTCAAAATAATGAAATGGATTGTTTGTTTTCCGCCGCTCAGGATGGAGATGAAGAAGTTTTAAAAATGCTTGCAGAAAAAGCAAGATATTTTGGTATTGCACTTGCAAATTTAATCAATATTCTTAATCCCAATTTGATTGTGCTAGGTGGAATATTGGAACAGGGTGAAGAATTCTTTTTGCCAGTGATCAAGAAAGTAGTTAAGGAATATGCCTTCAGTCACCTTGGAGACCAGGTTGAGATTTGTGTATCCGGATTTGGGCAGAAAACCGGTGTGATTGGTGCTTCTGCTTTAGCCTTAAGTACTTATTTTTATGACCTCAGTGAAATGCAAGAACAGGAGAAAAGTTTTTGAGAACCATCGCATTAATTCCTATTGCTCGTACGACGTTTGATATTCCATTTGCGTCAGAAATTTTCCAGAGGACACAAACAGCATTATCACAAGCTGGATTTATGATCACCGGTCCATCAGAACTGGTTACTGATTCTTCAAAAGTTCAAGAAATCATCCATCAAATGAACGAAACCCCATTTGATTTGATTATTTTGTTATTTTGTTCATTTGCCGATAGTGATTTAGCAAAACAAATTATCAGTAAGACTGCCGGACCGGTTTTACTATGGGCGGTACCAGAAGTACCGGGTGGTGGAAGATTGCGCTTAAATTCCCTGTGTGGGATCAACCTAACCGGGCACTCCTTGCATCGTGCAGGTTTTACCTATGATTATTTATACACATTGCCGGAAGATTCAGCCGCTCTTGAAAAAATCAAAGTTTTAGCCAATGCAGGTTATGCCATCAGAACGCTAAAAGGAACGAAAATTGGTAAAATTGGGCACCATCCCAATGGTTTTGATAGTTGTATTCCCAATCAAACCGGATTGGAAAAGATTTTTGGTTTGAAGTTGGTGGACATAGAATTGGATACTTTTTTCAGTCGTGTAAGAAAGACGCCTGAGCATGCGACTGTTAGCATTCGCAAGAATCTGGATCAAAAAATTGATGGATTGGCTGATTTAGACCAAACCGCTTTGAATGGCACATTAAAAACGTATCAGGTAATGCAGGAATTCTCACTGGAAGAGAATTTGAAAGGTTTGGCGGTGCGCTGTTGGCCAGAATTTTTTACAGAATTAGGATGCGCCGCCTGCGGTGCAATGTCATTAATGTCCGATCAAAAAATACCCTGTAGTTGTGAAGCCGACCTGAATGGAACAGTTACACAACTGATCTTACAAACACTGAGTGGTGAACCAGCATTTGGAACAGATCTGGTTCATATGAATTTGGATGAAGACACAGCGGTCTTCTGGCACTGTGGGTTAGCTCCGCTCTCCATGGCAGATCCCAACGTGAAACCTCGCGGTATTGTTCATACCAATCGCAAATTACCATTATTGATGGAATTTTCACTCAAACCTGGAGAAATTACTCTGGCCCGATTAAGTGAAGCCTCCCTCGATTTTCAATTGGTAATTGGCAAAGCTAACATGTTAGCTTCCGAAAGACAATTCTCTGGCACTTCAGGATTGGTGCGGTTTGAAAATCCTGCCAGAAAGGTTCTGGATACCATTATGAGCAATGGATTGGAGCACCACCTTTCTCTTACCTATGGGAATTTTACAGCTGAATTAGCTACGATTGCACGTTATCTTAAGATACCTACGCTTGCGTTATAAGAATTTGGAGGATTTATAGAATGATGGACGATAAAACCCTTGCAGAATTGACTGAGAAAGCAAAAGAAATCAGAGCCCTGACGATTGATGCCATTGGTTATCTAGGCGTCGGACATTTAGGGGGTTCCATGTCCGTTGTGGAAGTACTCACCATGTTATATTACCGCCACATGGATATCGATCCCTCAAATCCACGCAAAGTGGATCGCGATCAATTAGTTTTATCCAAAGGGCATGCTGGACCAGCTCTTTATAGTGTATTAGCCGATAAAGGCTACTTTCCCAAGGATTGGTTGCATACACTCAATCGAGGTGGTACACGTTTACCCAGTCATTGTGATCGAAATCTGACACCAGGGATTGATATGACCACCGGTTCACTTGGCCAGGGCTTATCTGCAGCCATTGGGATTGCACTCAGTCATCGATTGGACGGCATAGCCAGCAAGATCTATGTCATTATTGGCGATGGCGAATCAAACGAAGGTCAGGTCTGGGAAGCAGCACAGGCCGCGGCACAATTCAAACTCAATCATATTATCGCTTTTACCGACTACAACAAATTACAACTGGATGGGTTCATGTATGAAATCATGAATATCGAAGACCTGACAGCCAAATGGGTAAGTTTTGGTTGGTTTGTTCAAAGAATAAATGGACATGATCTGGCACAAATCGATTTAGCCATTGAAAGGGCGAAAAAAGAGCCTTTGCGACCATCGATGATTGTTATGGATACGATTAAAGGGAAAGGTGTAGATTTTGCCGAAAATCAGTCAACCAACCATAATATGAAACTGGATTATGAAACTGCTCTGGCAGCCATTGCAAAATTATAAACATGCAAGGAGAAAAAATGAGTAAGCCATTAGAAATGCGTGCAGTATACACAGAAACTCTGCTTAAATTAGGACGGTTGGACGAACGGATTGTACTTTTAGAAGCTGATCTCATGCGGGCGACGGGTTCTGAAAACTTTAAAGATGAATTCCCTCATCGCACCTTTAATGTGGGTGTTGCCGAAGCCAACATGGTCAGTATATCTGCTGGACTTTCTTCTGCCGGCAAACTACCTTTTGCCAATACCTTTGCATGTTTTGCAGCCCGAAGAACATTTGACCAATTTTTTATTTCGGCGAATTATGCCAGACTCAATGTTAAGCTGGTTGGTAGTGACCCGGGAGTCACAGCGGCATTAAATGGCGGTACCCATATGGCTTTTGAAGATATGGGAGTTATGCGCACCATTCCAAAATTAGTCATATTTGAACCCAGTGACCCCATCTCATTAAAAAAACTAATGCATGCCTGTGTTGATTACTATGGATGCACCTACATGCGATTACACCGTGGTTTTGCTGATGTGTTATACGATGATACAGATGAATTTGAATTGGGAAAAGGAAAAATTTTACGCCAGGGTCAGGATGTAGCGCTGATTGCAACCGGTGTTGTGATGGTAGGAGAGGCTTTGAAAGCAGCCGAGTTACTGGTGGAAAGAGGGATTTCTGCTGCGGTTGTTGACATGCATACCATAAAACCAATTGATCGTAACCTGGTTATTCAGCTGGCAGAGACCTGTGGCGCAATCGTAACCTGTGAAAATCATCAGGTTATTAATGGGCTTGGCTCGGCTGTTGCAGAAGTTCTTGTGGAGGAAATCCCCACACCTATGGCGCGCGTTGGGGTAAAAGATCTTTTTGGTGAGGTAGGTACTCTCGATTATCTCAAAGAGAGGTTTGGATTAACAGCAACCGTCATTGTAGAGCATGCTGAAAGAGCACTTGAAAAGAAAAAGATTGCGGTAAAAATCTAAAAGGAGAAATTATGACTGAAAAAATAAGTATCGCCATTGCATCTGATCTTTCTGGTTTCCCTTTAAAACAGGCGATTGTAGATCACCTGAATCAAAGAGGAGATATTGACCTGCTCGATTTTGGAATTGATTCTGTTGAAAATCCAAAACCATATTTTGAACAGGCCCCGAAAGTTGCAGAGTCCGTCCAGAGTCATCGTGTGGAAAAAGGAATATTAATTTGTGGCACAGGTCAAGGTATGGCGATTGTCGCCAATAAACATAAAGGTGTGTATGCCTGTGTGGTTGATGATATCTTTTCTGGCGAAAGAGCAAAAATTGTAAATAATGCCAACATTATTACCATGGGTGGTTGGATCACTGCTCCTTTTCTTGGTACCCAGATTGTAGATGCCTGGCTGAGTATGAGCTTTACCCAAAAAATGGAATTTAAACGTGATTTTCTTGAGAACGCATTTCGGCAGGTGCAGGTTGTAGAGGAAAAAAATTTTAAATAAAATTGATTAAGTTTTTCACCATTTTTCAATCAAAATCAATTGCAGAAATTAGATCCGATGAGTCACCAATTAACATAAACAAGGAGTGAGAAGTGAAGTGTGAATTTTTAAACCAAGAGTCAATTCATGCACAAATTGGGTTTCAAAGAATAACTTCTGTAAAACCAAACCATCCAATACCTGGTGGCATGCGTTTTTTTAGTGAATGTGGTCCATTGGATGTGTATTTCTATGCTCCAGGTCTCATTCGATTTAATTTTCAGTCAAAAGAAGTGTTCGATTATGGATTACTGGTTGCTGAGAAAAGCGATGTTGATTGTGAATTGATTAAAACTGATTCTTCTGTGATCGTCCAATCCGCTGATGTATCTGTAGAAATTATTTATTCTCCTTTCTCGATAAAACTAAAAAAAGGAAGTAAAACTCTACTTGAAAGTATTACAGATCTTAGCATGGAAGGAAAACCTCGTTTTCATCCCTTTGCGCATAAAAATAGCGAAGCCTGGCAAATGTCCTTCGCTTTAAAAAGTGGTGAACCAGTTTTTGGACTTGGGGAAAAATTTGGAAAACTCAATCACCGGGGTGAGATGATCACCAGTTGGAATTATGATGCTTTAGGGTTGAATTCTGAGCGGTGTTATAAAAACAATCCTTTTGCCTGGTCGCCAGAAGGTTGGGGACTTTTGGTTCACACCCCTGGAAAAGTGTTGCACGCCATTGGTTTTGCACCCTGGTCACATCGCAGTTATATCCTGCATGTTGAAGATTTGAATCTGGACTTCTTCTTCTTTGTCGGGGATTCACCAGCAGAAATTCTGGATCAATATACAAATCTTACGGGTAAATCGCCAGAATTACCTTTATGGAGTTATGGTGTTTGGATGGCAAGAGCATATTACCAGACGGCGGATGAATTACTCAATGTTGTCAGGAAAATGCGTGAAAAACAAATCCCAATAGATGTAATTTTATTGGATGGAAGAGCCTGGCACAAACCGGAAACCCGATTTGATTTTTCCTGGGACCCTGATCGTTATCCTGATCCGAAAGCTTTCATCAAACAATTGGATGATCTGGATGTGCGTTTGTGTTTATGGGAATATCCTTACATTTCAACGATTAATCCCTTATTCAGTGAATTAGCCAGTTTAGGATATTTATTAAAGAATAAAGAAGGATTTCCGTATGTCCACTATTGGACACCAGAACCTTATGAAACTCTGTTACCCCAATTGTGTCCAAGTGGGATTATCGACTTGACCAATCCCAAGGCATACGAGTGGTACCGTGACAAACATAAGGATCTGTTCGAACTGGGTGTAGCCGTGATGAAAACTGATTTTGGTGAGTCTGTTCCGGATGAAGCAATCGCCTATAACGGTGATAGTGGCGAACGCCTCCATAATGTATATTCATTGCTATATAACCAATGTGTTTATGAAGCTACGACCCTTTACGGAAAAGGTAAGCCAATGGTTTGGGGACGTTCAGGCTGGACTGGAAGTCAGCGTTTTCCATTTGGATGGGGAGGTGATCCACAATCTGATTGGGAGGGATTGGCTGCCAGTATTCGCGGGGTACAGTCCTGGGGAATGAGTGGCGGCGCTTACTCTGCACATGATATCGGGGGATGGTATGGAACACTGAAAGATCCAGAATTGTTTATACGTTGGGCACAGGCAGGCGTTATGTGTTCTCATACTCGTTTTCACGGAGTCGGTGAACGTGAACCCTGGATTTTTGGATCAGATGTTGAAGCAATTATCACAGAATGGATTCGTTTTCGATATCGTTTAATTCCATACATAAAGGAATGTGAGAAAGAAGCCAACCAAGCTGGATTGCCAGTTGTTCGATCGATGGCATTAGCATTTCCAAATGAAAGACCTGCCTGGTCATTTGAAGAACAATACATGCTTGGAAAGACATTATTGGTTGCACCGATTATTCAACCAGGCAATCACGTAAGTGTTTATCTACCAAAAGGCAACTGGTATCATCTTTGGAGTGGGCAATTGTATCGAGGTGGACAAGAAGTGTATTTTACCGATGTTCCCCTCAATGAAATTCCTGTGTTTGGCAGGGAAGGAACCTGTTTACCTTTAGGACCCATTGTGCAACATACCGGTCAATTAAACGATATTGCAGTGGTAGAAGAATTGTGGCTATTTGGTGAACCAAAACCGGACCTTTGCCGTAATTTAGCTTTTCTCCAATGGGAAACAAAAGACGGAAAAAACAAATTTACCACTCCACAAGAGGTAAAAATTAAGCATTTTGGACCAGCCGATTAGCAGTCAGGTTGTTTTATTCAATTCGTGCGTGAATTTTTGGTGTGTAACAGAATACAAATTGCAGAACAGAATAATAATCTGAGTGGTTGGAAAGGACGATCATGGTAATTTCAGGCAAATATCTGCGTGTTAATCTCTCAACGAGAGAAGTGAAAACAGAATATATTCGCGAAGAAGATGCACGTCGTTATTTTCTTGGTAGCGGATATGCTGCCATGCTTTATGCCCGAGAAATAGATCCGACTGTTGGCGCATTGGACGCGGAAAATTCTTTATATATTTTCAATGGGTTAACAACCGGATCAATCATGCCAACTGCATGCCGGATTAGTTTCTGTGGCCGAAGCCCTCTAACCGGAATTTGGAATGAATCCAATCTGGGTGGGCATTTTGGCGCAGAATTGAGAAAAGCAGGCATTGATGGGCTGGTTATCACTGGGAAAGCAGGTCAACCGGTTTATCTGTTTGTTCATGATGGAGAAGTGGAAATTCGTTCTGCCACACATCTGTGGGGCTTGGACACATTCGACACATATGATCAATTGATCCATGAAACACATCCAAAAGCAAGGGCTGCTGTGATAGGACCGGCTGGTGAGAATCTGGTTTTGTTTGCAGCAGTGCTACAAGGGGGTCGCACGCATAGTCGCGTTGCTGGCAGAGGTGGCATGGGGGCGGTTTTGGGTAGTAAATTGGTGAAAGGCATTGTCGCTTATGGCAAGGAAAAGGTAGAAGCTGCTGATGCAAAGCAATTCCATTCTTTAGTAAAACAACAAAATCCTGTTATTCAAAGCAAAACGGTTGGCTTATCAAAATTTGGCACGGCTGGAGGTGTCGCCGGTGCTGAAGCAATAGGGGATTTACCCATTCATAATTATCTGGTTGGAAATTGGCCAGAGGGTGCAGAAAATATCAGTGGCCAAAGTATGGCAGAACAACATTCGGTAAAACAAACTTTTTGTTTTGCCTGCCCAATTGGTTGTGGCAAAAGAGTCGACGCAGTGTTGAAGGATGGTACTACGATTCAAGGTGAAGGTCCTGAATATGAAACATTGGCAGGATTGGGTGCCATGCTGGAGATTGACGATCTGGACACGATGTTGAGAGCAAATGACTTTTGCAATCGCATGGGTATTGATACGATCAGTGCTTCAGCCACGGCTGCTTTTGCGTTTGAAGCCTATGAAAATGGATTGATTCAAAAAGAAGATTGTGATCAACAACCTTTAGAATGGGGCAACCCGGACTCATTGATGGTTTGTTTAAAATTGATGGTTGAGCGTCGTGGTGTGGGAGAGATCCTCTCATCAGGCTCACGGGCTGCAGCTCAGCATTTACAAAATCAATCTGAGTTCTATGCGATGCATGTAAAGGGTTTGGAATTAGCTTATCATGATCCCAGAGCTACATTTTCCATGGCAGCGAACTATGCAACAGCAAATCGGGGCGGCTGTCACCTGGAAGGATTATCGTATTGGGCAATTTATGGATTGGATGCTTCCTCGTGGTCACCGAAGAAAGTCGATCGATTCTCCAATGAAGATGCTGCTAGCGAAGCTGTAGCCTTCCAAAATTATTTTTCCACCTACAATCCACTGGGTATTTGCAAATTTATAGGAAAAGCCAGCCCGAGCCCACAAATCCTGTGCAATTTAATCAATGCTGCCACAGGCTGGGATATTACCGATAAAGAATTTTTAGAAACTGGAGAACGAATTTTTAACTTGAAACGGATCATCAATAATCGTTTGGGGATTTCTCGAAAAGATGATGATCTTCCTGTGCGACTAAAAACATTTGCTCGTCCCACCGGCGGGTCAAAAGCGAAATTACCTGATATGGAGATCATTCTGAATGATTATTACGCTTTGAGAGGCTGGAATGAACAGGGTCAACCCAACCAGGAGACGATAACTCGCTTCGAACTTACCTCATTTTCAAAATAGAATGGTGAGTTGTTGTAAATGAAAAATTCCCGACTTAGGTTATTCAAAGGAAAAAAATGGATTTACTGAGTGAAAGTAGTTTGTTACCCATATTGATTGGACTTATTCTATTTTTTGCTACGATGGTTCGTTCAGTATTTGGATTTGGGGGCGGGTTAATAGCAATGCCCTTATTGACTCTGGTGATTGGTGTTCAAACAGCTGCGCCGATTGCTGCTGCTTTAAACACATTCAACGCTTTATTTATTTTACTATTTAGTTGGCGGAAAGTGGACATCAGCAGTGCCTGGCGACTGGTTCTGGCATCACTGTGTGGGATCCCTTTAGGGATTTTATTACTCACCAAAGTGTATGAAGCGTTAGTTACTGGCATCCTGGCGGCGGTTATCATCATTTTTTCTGTATATAATTTAATCAAACCACAGATGAAAGCCAGGGTTAGTAAACACACCGCTTACATATTTGGTTTTTTTGCGGGGATATTGGGAGCGGCGTACAACGCGAATGGACCTCTGGCTGTCATTTTTGGAACCCTGCGAAAATGGCCAGCCGATTCGTTTCGAGCCACGCTGCAGGCATATTTCTTTCCTGTAGGGATCATCATTTTACTGGGTCAAGGAGCCACTGGATTGATCACAGAGGAAGTAGTTCAATATTTCTGGATACTGATACCCATGTTTTTCATCGGTCTATTCGTGGGGGATAGGATCAATCGCTCGATGTCATTATCTGTTTTTGAAAAAGGGATTCATCTTTTTTTGATAGCAACAGCAGTTTTTATGATAATAAAGATCATCTAAAAAGTAATTCTTTAATCAAATGAGATGATGATTTTCATTTTCCAACACATTCAATGAACTGAAGCATAACCAATTGCTACTCGTTCAACCTGATCGAAGTTGTGTTTTACTTTCGGAGAGTGGCTGACATTCCTTCCGGACAGGAAATGGTTAAAGGTCGGGATTCCCCAATTGGGAGAATCACCTCAAAATTTGTGTATGGTGGTTGATATCCTTTATGACTATATTGGATATCCAGATGAATATTTTGAGGAGCTGAAGTCAGTGTCAGATATATCTCAGTAAATCCCCCATTTTTATATTTCAAACTGACACCATCATCTTCCACCAATAATGTAGTTCGTTTACTTTTCCCTGAATCTGGATATAGATACAAAAGACGAACATCATCGGATTTTTCACCGACAAAGCGCATTTCCTGCATGTGTGGCAGGACGGAATTTGCGATAACCAATAGTGGAATGTGTTCCAGTGGTGCTTGAAGCTGAATAGTTTGTCCTCCTTCGTAAACAGAACCCGAATGGATTTCCACCCAATTTTGACCTTTTGGTAAATAAACCTGGCGTAAACGTTGTTCAGGTTCCAATACCGAAGCGACCAATAAATTCGGTCCCAGCATGAAGTCAAAGGACTCTTGATGACAATTTCCATCTTCTGGGAACTGGTAAACCATTGGACGTATAATCGGAGTCCCGCTGCGATGAGCCTCAAATAACTGAGTGTATAAATAAGGTATGAGGCGATATCTGAATTTGATGGTCTCACGAATAATGGGTAAAACTTCTGAAAACATCCACGGAGAATTGGCAGTGCCATCGAGGTTCCATGAATGAATGGTAAAGCGAGGGTGAAAAATTCCATTCTGAACCCAACGCACAAATAATTCTGGTGAAGGTCCTGAACCCGTAAAACCACCCACATCATGTCCGGTGTTTGGAAAACCAGAAAGACTCAATCCCAGTCCCATTGGAATATTAAAACGTAGTGTTTTCCAGGAGGTCTCATTATCACCAGACCAGGTTTGGGCATGTCTTTGTGTTCCTGGTGAGGCACTTCTGGTAAGCAAAAATGGACGTTTCTCAGGTGCATGTGCACATTGGGCTTGTAGAGAGCTTCGTACCATCAAATAGGGTTGTAATGGCCGAATATATTTAATCTTAATTTCTTCTCCAAAACCGAAACATTTCGCATCGTCATCCCAAATGGGGTACTCATTGTTATCGTTCCAGGTTGCATCAATCCCATAATCCAACAACCATTTTTGTACATTAGAGCTCCACCAATTGAAAGTAATTGGATTTGTAAAATCAAGATGGGAACCATAACCATCCCAGAAGTAGTCCAAACGTGGTTTTCCACTTTCGGAGTCCTTGATAAATCCATCAAATTTGGCAACTTCATTAAATAGTGGATGGCTCTCCAATAAGCAGGGTTTGATATTTGCCATCAGGTGAATACCAGCCTGATGGAAATCAGCAACCATTTTCTTTGGATCTGGAATCTTTTCAAAATTCCAGTTGAATACATAGCGTTTCCCATCGGCTCCTGAACCATAGCCAGAGGAGAGATGAAACATATCGCATGGAATTTGATGTTTTTCACAGTGGCTTATGAATTCGTTCAAAGCTGCCTGTGCGTTCTCCGCATCGGTATACAGCATGCTCGAACCTAAATAACCCAGAGACCAGCGCGGCGGTAAAGCTGGACGACCAATGAGTTTAGAGAATTTTTGAACTACATCGGATATTTGTGGACCAAAGATCAAGTAATAATCAAGGTCACCCGCTTCAGCCTGGTAGTAACGATAGGGTCCATAATAATTATCTCGCTCCTGACCCATATCGAATACGGATGTACTGAGATTGTCATAGAATAATCCATAGGCGAGATTTAATGTCGGAATATAGGTAATATAAAAGGGAATGTGTTTGTATAGTGGATCTCCTATTTCAGCATCATAACCCAGAGCATCCAGATTGAGCATTCTCATTCTGCGTCCGTACTTATCCAGGGGACCGGATCTTTCTCCAAATCCGTAATAATGTTCATCTGGACGTCGTTCAAGATAATGAAAGACAGATTCACCATTCTGATCGTAAGAATATCCTCTTCGTTTAAGATCAGCTACAAAGGGTTCTCCAGTTGGATGAGTAAACCAGGTAAGGCTGCCGTCCTTTGTGTCAATTTCAATCCGTATTTTTTTCGTCAAAATATGCACCAGGTCATCGTCTGTGCCAGAATGATAAGCTGGCAAACTGAAAGAACTTAAATCTTCTCGCGAGCGGCCTTCCAACGGAACATCACCAGACTCGTTTGCGATTGACCAGGTTCGATGGAAACGAGGATCACCATCAGGAAAATGTTGAACACGAATGATATCTTCTTCGAGAATCGTAATTTGAAATGTCTCTTGAAGTTTTCCTTTAAATTTTAATCCATTTAATGATGATTCTTTGAGGGTTAGAGGACTCGGTTGAATAATTCGCATAATTTCAATGATTCGTTTTTGATTGGATTGATTGTCAGAAATTCAACAACGATAATTTTTAAGAAGATGATCAGCCTTTCAATCCAGTTGAAGAGATCCCTGTGGTTATATATTTTTGCAAGAAGGCAAAGACAGCAGATATAGGTAATAAGGTCATAACCGTCATAGCCAGAATATAATTCCATTTTACATTTAATTCACCCTGAAATGAATTGAGACCTACCTGAAGTGTGAACAATTCATTTTTACTGAGAACAATTAATGGCCACAAAAAGTCATTCCAACGCCACATGACCGAAAATATGGTTAGTACAGCCAATGCCGGAGCTGCTAATGGTAGCATCACCTGCCAATAGATGCGCCATTCGGATGCACCATCAATTCTTGCGGCTGCAATCAACTCATCTGGAATGGTTAACATATATTGTCGCAGCAAAAACACACCGGTTGGCGTCGCTGCTCCTGGAATAATCACGCCCCACAGGTTATTATTCAGGTTCATTTCAGTGATAACCAGGAAAACAGGCACCAGGATAACGGAAATTGGGATTAACAGGGTGCTGATGATGATCAAGAATATCAGATTTCTTCCTTTGAATTCATATTTACTTAAGGCAAAAGCTGCCATACTGTTAATGATCAAAGTGACTATTGTTGCTGCAACGGTAACAACAACACTATTTTTTAAATAGGTCATGAAATTAAAACCCTTTAAGGAATCAGAATAATTTGACCACTCAAATTGAAGCTTATTTGACTCTTTGCGATCGTTGATGGATACTTTAACGATCTCAGAGGGATTCTCTGGATCAATCATTTGTGCTTCTAATCCCACTCTACGAACTTGAGCCATTTTTTGTTCACTACCATCAGGAAAAGTAACAATGTACAATGGTAATGGATCGTCAAAACCTTCAACCACGATAGTTTCTTGTCCATAGGGCAATATGGATGGAGGAAATTTTGCTAATGCCGCAGGTGTTTTAAATGAAGATAGGATAAGCCAGAGAACTGGACCGAACATCAGTATCACACCAAAGAACAAATAGAGATAAGTGAGAATATCGGAGACACCAATCTTTTTAGAATTACGAGTTCGGAATAGAAATTTTTTAATGTCCATAATTTCCTATACCTTTCGATTATACAGCATCTGATTTTCGGGTAAGATACAATTGAATCAGGGTGAAGATCATTAATACACCTGCCATTAACACAGAAGCTGCTGCAGCCAGACCAAATATGTGGATCTGGTCAGAAAAACCTTTGTTATAGATGTACTGCACCATATACAAAGTTGCTGAACCAGGACCACCACCGGTTAACACGTATATCTGATCAAATACCTGAACAGCTCGAATCAATGAAAGCACTAAAACAACAAACATGGTGGGCATCAATAATGGCATGGTGATATGCCTGAAACTTTGCCAGTCATTGGTGCCATCCATGGACCCTGCTTCATATAGATCAGGAGGTATAGATTGCAAACCCGCCAATAGAATCAGTGTAAAGAAGCCCATATTTGCCCAGATACTGATAAATACAACCCAAAATGTAGCCCAATTTGCATCCAGTAGAAAGTTAATACGTTCTCCACCGAATTGCATGATGATGGCGTTGAACAAACCATCGCGTTGTAAGATCCACTTCCAGATCAAAGCAACCACGAC